>DHKFC23501__coassemble_1040_pt1 | contig 101002 bp, 78 predicted proteins | sample DHKFC23501__metabat2_low_PE_030 | metagenome-assembled genome bin DHKFC23501
TCATTTTCTTTATTGACTGATTATCCGTTATCAAAGATTATAGATCAGCGGCATCCGCGTCATCTGCGTCTAAAGAATTAAATTCCTATTCATCTTATCAACATCTACCTACAAAAATACCCCAAAAACCTTTTCTTGCCAAAAACAGTAAGACTATTTAAGAAATCGGCAGAAAAACAATGGTATTATAGGCTTTTTTTCTTACATTTGTCTGCAAATAGAACCCCAAAAACATATTGTATGAAAAACTCAAGATTCTTTGCGCGGCTGTTCTTGCTCGCCACACTTTGCATCGGCAGTCCGTCGCTGCATTCACAATCCGTCATTCCCATCCCGCAGGAAGTGGAACAAGCGGAAGGTTCATTCACCCTCAATGCCAACACCCGGTTGAGCTGTAACCTGCAAGGCGACGAGCTGGAGCAGTTGCTGGATTACCTCAAGCAACAACCGCTCCTGAACGCATGCCTGAAGAACGGCCACAACACCCCGGCCGGACAGGCAGGCATCGTCCTGCAGAAGCTGGACAACGCCGGCACCCGCACACCGGAAAGCTATGAATTGCGCGTGACGCCGGAGCGCATACACATTACGGCCTGCACAGATGCCGGCCTGTTCTACGGTCTGCAGTCCTTGATGCAACTGGCCACGCCGGCCGGCGAAGGCCAATGGAAGGTATCGGCCTGCCACATCACGGACCAACCCCGCTTTGCCTACCGCGGCTTCATGATGGACGTGTCCCGTCACTTCCGTACGAAGGAGTTTGTCAAGAAGCAGATGGATGCCATGGCCCGCTTCAAGCTGAACCGCCTGCACCTGCACCTGACCGACGGCGCAGGCTGGCGTATCGAAATCAAGCAGTATCCGCGCCTGACGGAGTTCGCCGCCTGGCGTCCGCAGGCTGTATGGAAAGACTGGTGGTTCAAAGGCGGACGCCAATATTGCGAGGAGGGAACCCCGGGTGCCTACGGCGGCTACTACACGCAGGACGACATCCGCGAGTTGCTGGCCTATGCCGCCGAGCGCCACATCACCATCATCCCCGAAATAGAGATGCCCGCCCACTCCGAAGAGGTACTGGCCGCCTATCCGGAAATGTCCTGCTCGGGCGAGCCGTACAAGAACGCCGAGTTCTGCATCGGCAACGAAAAGACCTTTGAATTCCTGGAGAATGTCCTGACGGAAGTCATGGAGCTTTTCCCCTCGGAATATATCCACATCGGCGGCGATGAAGCCAACAAGAACCCGTGGAAGGCCTGCCCCAAATGCCAGCAGCGCATGAAGGACGAGGGACTGAAAGACGTGGACGAACTGCAAAGCTACGCCATCCACCGCATGGAGGTATTCCTCAACAAGCACGGCCGCAAATTGCTGGGTTGGGACGAGATTATGGAAGGCGGACTGGCACCCAACGCCACCGTCATGTCCTGGCGCGGCGAGGAAGGCGGACTGAAGGCCGTCCGTTCGGGCCATCGCGCCGTGATGACGCCGGCCGAGTTCTTCTACCTGGACTACTACCAGGATGCCCCCATCAGCCAGCCCGAGGCCATCGGCGGATACGTACCGCTGGAGAAGGTGTATTCCTATGACCCCGTCAAGGCCGATTTCACCCCCGAAGAGAAAGCCTTGATCTATGGCGTACAGGCCAACCAATGGGCCGAATACATCTCCACGGACGAGCAATATGAATACATGATGTATCCGCGCCTGCTGGCCGTGGCCGAAGTGGGCTGGAGCGAACCGGAACGCAAGGATTTCGCCGACTTCCGCAACCGCGCACTGGTGGCCGTGGACTGGATGACGGCCAACGGTTACCACCCCTTCCCGCTGAAGGACGAAGTGGGCCACCGGCCTGAATCGCGCGAGCCCATCGAGCACCTGGCCCTGGGCAAGCCCGTCACCTACAACGCACCCTTCAACGAGACCTACAAGGCCGCCGGCGACAAGAGCCTGACGGACGGCCTGCGCGGCGACTGGACCTACTCGGACGGACGCTGGCAGGGATTCATCTCGCGCAACCGCCTCGACGTGACCATCGACCTGGGCGAGGAGACGCAGATAGGCAGCATCGGCGCCGACTTCATGCAGGCTGCCGGACCGGAAGTCTTCCTGCCGGCCGAGGTCATCATCTCCGTCTCCAATGACGGACAGAAATTCAAACGGCTGAAACGCGAAAAGCACAAAGTGAGCCGTGAACCGGGCTTCGCCTTCGCCAACCATACGTGGAAGGGAAAGACCAAGGCACGCTATGTCCGCGTACAGGCCCGCTCGGGCAAGGAACTGGGTGGCTGGATCTTCACGGACGAAATCGTAGTGCTCCCGCCCCAGGCCAAATAAGTCTTTGCCCGGAGATATCTCCCGGCACGGACGGAGATACCTCCGGACACGGGCAAAGATATCTCCGAGCGCGGACAAAGATATCTCCGGACAAGCCTAAGGATATAGACAAGCCCCAAGCGCTGCCCGAAGCGCTAATTTCACCAGAATTCGCAGACCTGCAGAAGGCTGCGAATTCTGTCATTTTGAAAGGCAAATTCGCCTGAATTTGCAAAGACAGGCAAGCATAAATCTACAGAATCCCCATTCCGGGAGCAAATTTGTGGATTTATGCTTGCTTTTTGTCTTGTCCTAACGTCTTTTGCCTGCGATTTTTCCGGCCACACGTCCCCCCGTACGCAAATAAAGCCGGGAAAATGCAACAGAAAGGAGCCGATGTCCCACATTCCCCAACTTTTTCTTACCTTTGCACGTACAAAAATAGAATCGGACGAATGGAATTCAATTACGACGTTATCGTGATAGGAGCAGGCCACGCCGGATGCGAAGCCGCCGCCGCGGCAGCCAACCTGGGCTCGAAGACCTGCCTCATCACCATGGACATGAACAAGATTGCCCAGATGAGCTGCAACCCGGCCATAGGGGGCATCGCCAAGGGACAGATTGTGCGCGAGATTGACGCCCTGGGTGGACATACCGGCCTTGTGACGGACCGTACCGCCATCCAGTTCCGCCTGCTCAACCGCTCGAAAGGGCCGGCCATGTGGAGCCCCCGCGCACAGTGCGACCGCAACCAGTTCATCTGGGCCTGGCGCGCCGTGCTGGAGAACACGCCCCACCTGCACATCTGGCAAGACACCGTCCGCCAATTGCTGGTAGAAGACGGCGAAGTGCGGGGCGTGCTCACCGTGTGGGGCGTGACCTTCCGCGCCAAATGCGTGGTTCTGACGGCCGGCACCTTCCTCAACGGGCTGATGCACATCGGACGCGTGATGCTTCCGGGCGGACGCATCTCCGAGCCGCCCTCGTATGAACTGACCGAATCCATCGCACGGCATGGCATCGAATACGGCCGGATGAAGACGGGCACCCCCGTGCGCATTGACGGACGAAGCGTGCACTACGAGGACATGGAGGTTCAGGAGGGAGAGGATGATTTCCACAAATTCTCCTTCCTCGACACGGGCCGGCGCCCCCTGCGACAGCTGCCTTGCTGGAGCTGCTTCACCAACGAAGCCTCTCACGAAGTCTTGCGCAAGGGACTGCCCGACTCTCCCCTTTTCAACGGGCAAATCCAGAGTATCGGGCCGCGCTACTGCCCCAGCATCGAGACCAAGATTGTCACCTTCCCGGACAAGCCGCAGCACCAGCTTTTCCTGGAGCCCGAAGGCGAGAGCACGCAGGAGTATTACCTCAACGGATTTTCCTCGTCCCTGCCGATGGATATCCAGATAGAAGCGTTGAAACAAATCCCGGCCTTCCGCGACCTGGTGGTCTACCGCCCCGGCTACGCCATCGAGTACGATTACTTTGACCCAACGCAGCTGACGCATACGTTGGAAACGAAGAAAGTGCGCAATCTCTTCCTGGCCGGACAGGTCAACGGCACCACAGGCTATGAGGAAGCAGCCGGACAAGGCATCATTGCGGGCATCAACGCCCACATCAATTGCCACGGCGGAGCGCCCTTCACCCTGGCCCGTGACGAGGCCTACATCGGCGTCCTGATAGACGACCTGGTGACGAAAGGCGTGGACGAGCCCTACCGCATGTTCACCTCGCGCGCCGAATATCGCATCCTGCTGCGCATGGACGATGCCGACATGCGCCTCACGGAGAAATCGTGGAGATTGGGCCTGGCCACCGAAGAACGCTACGCCCTGCTGCAGACCAAGCGCGAGGCCGTCCGCCGCATCGTGGACTTCACCCGCACGTTCTCCATCAAGCCGGCGCTGATCAACGGTTTCCTCGAAACATTGGGCACCACTCCCCTTCGCCAAGGCTGCAAGCTGGTAGACCTCATCGGCCGGCCGCAAGTGACGCTGAAGAACATAGCCGCACAGATTCCCGCCTTCCAACGCGAGCTGGACCGCCTGGCCGACCGCAAGGAGGAAATCATCGAGGCGGCCGAAATCCTGCTCAAGTACGAGGGCTACATCGAACGCGAGCGCATCATTGCCGACAAGCTGGCACGGCTGGAGTCCATCAAAATCAAGGGACGTTTCGACTACAACAGCCTGCAATCGCTCTCCACCGAAGCCCGGCAGAAGCTGACCAAGATTGACCCGGAGACCATCGCACAAGCCAGCCGCATCCCCGGCGTATCTCCAAGCGACATCAACGTCTTACTCCTGCTCTGCGGGCGGTAAAACGCGGCCGCGTTCCACGTGAAACAAAAGATTGAATAAACCCTATAAAAACGACTGAATATGAGCAAAGAAACACTGCTTGAAAGTATCCGTACGATACCCGACTATCCAAAGCCCGGTATCCTGTTCTACGACGTGACGACCCTGTTCAAGGACCCCGCAGCCTTACACACGGCAGCCGACCTTCTGTACGACATGTACAAGGACAAAGGCATCACGAAGGTGGCCGGCATAGAATCGCGCGGCTTCATCCTGGGAGCCATCCTGGCCGAACGGCTGGGTGCCGGATTTGTCATGGTCCGCAAGCCGGGCAAACTGCCGGCCGAGACCATCGAGATCAGCTACGAGAAAGAATACGGCAAAGACACCATCCAGATCCACAAGGATGCCATCCAGCCGGATGATGTGGTGCTGATGCACGACGACCTGCTGGCCACAGGAGGCACCATGCGCGCTGCCTGCGAAATGGTGCAGACCATGCACCCCCGGAAAGTGTATGTCAACTTCCTCATCGAGCTGAAGGCCCTCCACGGACGCGAAGTATTCGGCAAGGATGTCGAGCTGGACACGGTGCTGGCTCTCTAACAGAAACTGGTGCGGATTACGCGGATGATGCGGACGAAAAGCCGAAATAAGAAATCCGCCTCGCCCGCGTAATCCGCGCCTAAAACATACAATCATGGACGAACTGAAGACCAACGACTACCTGCGAGGCATCGTGCAGAACTTGCCGGAATGTCCAGGCATCTATCAATACCTGAACGAAGAGGGTACCATCATCTACGTCGGCAAAGCCAAGAACCTGAAGCGGCGCGTATCCTCCTACTTCAACCGCGAACACGAGCCGGGCAAGACGCGTGTGCTGGTCAGCAAGATAAGGGACATCCGCTACATCGTGGTGAAAACCGAAGAGGACGCCCTGCTGCTGGAGAACAACCTCATCAAGAAATACAAGCCCAGGTACAACGTCCTGCTGAAAGACGACAAGACCTACCCGTCCATTTGCATACAGAACGAGTGGTTCCCCCGCGTGTTCCGCACACGCAACATCGTCCGCAACGGCTCCAGCTATTACGGCCCATACAGCCACGTACCGACCATGTACGCCCTGCTGGATCTTATCAAGCATCTGTTCCCCCTCCGTACATGCCACCACAACCTCAGCCCGGAAAACATCCGCGCAGGCAAGTACCACGTCTGCCTGGAATACCATATCAAGAACTGCGCCGGACCTTGCATCGGCAAGCAGACTCACGAAGAATACATGCAGAACATCGCCCAGATCAAGGAAATCCTGAAGGGCAATACCCGTGAAATCGAGCAACAGCTCTACCAGCGGATGCAGGACCTGGCTGCAGAAATGAAATTCGAGGAGGCACAGAAGGTAAAGGAGAAATACCTGTTGCTGGAGAGTTACCGCTCGAAATCGGAGGTCGTCAGCCACGTCCTGCACAACATCGACGTATTCTCCATCGAAGAGGACACCGATGAAAACGCTGCTTTCATCAACTACCTGCACATTACGAACGGAGCCGTCAACCAGGCTTTCACCTTCGAGTATAAAAAGCGGCTGAACGAAAGCAAGGAGGAACTGCTGGCCATGGGCATCATCGAAATGCGCGAACGCTACAAGAGCCACTCCCGCGAGATTATCATTCCTTTCCCTCTCGACATAGAGCTGAAAAACGTTGTTTTCACCGTACCGCAACGGGGAGATAAGAAGACCTTGCTCGAATTGTCCATCCTGAACGTGAAGCAATACAAAGCCGACCGGCTGAAACAGGCGGAGAAACTGAACCCGGAACAGCGTGCCACCCGCCTGCTGAAGGAAATACAGGAAGCCCTGCACCTGGACCGCCTGCCCATCCGCATCGAATGCTTCGACAACTCCAACATCCAGGGGGCAGACCCTGTGGCCGGCTGTGTGGTCTTCGTCAAAGGGAAACCATCCAAGAAAGAGTACCGCAAATACAACATCAAGACGGTGGAAGGCCCGGATGACTATGCCTCGATGCAGGAGGTCGTCAGACGCCGTTACCAGCGCGCCACAGAGGAGAACACCCCCCTGCCCGACCTTCTTATCACCGACGGTGGAAAGGGGCAAATGAGCGCCGTAAAAGAAGTCCTGGACGAGCTTGGCCTGGACATCCCGATAGCCGGACTGGCAAAGGACGACCGGCACCGGACGTCGGAACTGCTGTTCGGCTTCCCGCCCCAGGTCATCGGCATGAAGCAGACCAGCCCCCTCTTCCAGCTGCTGACGCGCATCCAGGACGAGGTACACCGCTATGCCATCAGTTTCCACCGCGAGAAGCGCAGCAAACGACAGATTGCCTCCGAACTGGACACCATCAAGGGCATAGGCCCCAAAGCCAAATTGGCCCTGCTGAAGGAATTCAAAAGCGTAAAGCGCATCCGCGAGGCCGGACACGAGGCGTTGGCCGCTGTCGTAGGCGAAGCGAAAGCCAAGATTCTGGAAACGTATTTCGGCACAAATTCTGCCCCAACCTGACCACCACGTCCAAAGAATTCGTACCTTTGCCCACAGATAACCCAACAAACCACCCTGACAAGAACAATGAGAGTAGTCATACAACGCACCACCCATGCATCCGTCACGATTGGCGGACAACTGAAATCGGCCATCGGACCGGGCATGCTGATTCTGGTAGGCATCGAGGATGCCGACGGACCGGAGGACATCGACTGGCTATGCCGGAAGATTGTGAACCTGCGCATCTTCGACGATGATGAAGGCGTGATGAACCGGTCCGTCCTGGAAACCGGAGGAGACATCCTTGTGGTGAGCCAGTTCACCCTGCACGCTTCCACAAAGAAAGGCAACCGCCCGTCGTACATCCGCGCCGCACGGCCCGAAATCTCCATCCCCCTCTACGAACAATTCTGCGAGGCACTCTCCCAAGCCTTGGGAAAGTCCGTTGGAACGGGCCAATTCGGCGCAGACATGCAAGTGGAGCTACTGAACGACGGCCCCGTAACCATCTGTATGGACACCAAAAACAAAGAATAGAGAATCATGAGCATAGACGAAGCACAACAGCAAGTGGACGCCTGGATCCGCACCTACGGAGTGCGCTACTTCAGCGAACTGACCAACGTGGCCGTGTTGACCGAAGAAGTGGGCGAACTGGCCCGCGTCATGGCCCGCCGTTACGGCGACCAATCGTTCAAGACGGGCGAGAAAGACAATCTGGAAGAAGAACTGGCGGACGTGCTGTGGGTCCTGCTCTGCATTGCCAACCAGACGGGCGTCAACCTGACGGACGCCTTCACAAAGACCTTGCAGAAAAAGACCGACCGCGACCGTACCCGACACATCAATAACCCCAAACTGAAAGGAGACAACCATGCAAACGAATGAACCTACCCAGAACAAGTATGACGAGGCTCTGAGCAAGTACCCGACCCGGCTGGACGATGCCACCATCGCCGCCGAAGTGGCCGCACTCATCGACCGGAAACGCGAAGAATACAACACGCCGGATGTGAAGAAATTCCTCTTCCACTGCATCGACCTCACCACCCTGCGCAGCGAGGACAACGATGAAAGCGTAATGCACTTCACGCAAAACGTCAACCGCTTCGACGAGGAATATCCCGACCTGAAGAACGTGGCTGCCATCTGCGTCTACCCCAACTTCGCGGAGATTGTGCGCGACACGCTGGAAGTGGAGGATGTGCAGATTGCCTGCGTGGCGGGCGGATTTCCCTCGTCACAGACCTTCCCGGAAGTGAAGATTGCCGAGACCGCCATGGCCCTCGCAGACGGTGCCACCGAGATAGACATCGTCATCTCCGTGGGCAAGTTCCTGGCAGGCGACTACGAAGCCATGTGCGATGAAATCGAGGAATTGAAGGAGACCTGCAAGACCCACCGTCTGAAGGTCATCCTGGAGACAGGCGCACTGAAAACCGCCGAAAATATCAAGAAAGCCTCCATCCTGGCCATGTATGCCGGCGCAGATTTCATCAAGACATCCACGGGCAAGCAACAGCCCGCCGCCACGCCGGAAGCCGCCTACGTGATGTGCCAGGCCATCAAGGAATATTACGAGCAGACCGGCCGACGCGTGGGCTTCAAGCCGGCCGGAGGCCTGAACACCGTGGAAGACGCGCTGACCTACTACACCATCGTCCGCGAGGTGCTGGGCGAAGAGTGGCTGAACAACTTCTACTTCCGCCTGGGCACCAGCCGCCTGGCCAACTTGTTGCTGAGCGATATCCTGGGAAAGGAAACGAAGTTCTTCTGACACGACAACGCACACATGAAGGCGCGGATTTCGCGGATTACACGGAGCCTAAAGTTATCCGTGATTCCGCGAAATCCGCGCCTCTTTTGCATGGAGATGTATAAAAAAGCGTTTACTTCTCCCTTTCCACCACGTAATTGATATACGCCGCCAGCGCGTCCGTCACCTCATTGGCCGGCACAAAAGACAACAGTTCCAAGGCCTTGTCCCGCTGGTTATTCATGGTCCGGACAGCATACTCGATGCCTCCTTGTTGCTTGGCAAAAGCTATCAAACGACCGATTTCATCGGAGGTGGCCTTGCCCGACTTCACCCGCAGAGCAATCTCGGCAGCCTCCTTGTCGTGCGTGGAATTGAGGGCATAGAGCGCCGGCAGGGTCAGCTTGCCTTCCAGCATGTCGTTGCCTGTAGGCTTGCCCACTTCCTTGCTCTCGTAGTAATCGAAGATGTCGTCGCGAATCTGGAAACAAAGTCCGATGTACTCGCCAAAACGGCGCAGGAACTCGGTTTTCTCCGCATCGGCCCCTACCGACAAGGCCCCCGCCTTGGTGCAGGCCGCAAAGAGGGCCGCGGTTTTCTTGCGTATGACTTCAAAATAGACATCCTCGGAGAATTGCTCGTTGCTGACATTAGACAGTTGCAACAGTTCTCCTTCGGCCAGTTCGCGGCCCAAAGAGGAAATGAGGTCGATGATGCCGAGGTTGCGCGTCAGCCCCGCCTGAACCAGAGCCGTAGCCAGAAGATAATCGCCGGCGAGCACTGCCACTTTGTTATTGAAAATGGCATTTACCGACAGCTGCCCGCGGCGTTCCGTGCTTTCGTCCACCACATCGTCGTGGACCAGGCTGGCCGTGTGCAACAATTCCAGCGAAGCGGCCGCATGAAGCGTGGCGGGTCGGACACCGCCCAGCAACTTGGCAGCCAGTAATACCAACATCGGGCGCATCATCTTCCCGTTCTTTTGCCGAATGTGCATGATGACCTGCTGCAGCAAAAGATTGGAGCTGGAAAGCGACTCTCCAAACAGGTGCTTGAAGTCTTCCATCTCCCCAATAATCGGTGCGATAATTAAAGATGAACGGTCCATATACGTAATTTGAGCACAAAAGTAATAATAAAACGGCGAATACTGTATTTTCTTTGTATTTTTACCACGAAAAAAAGATGATTCTATGAATTCTACCGACAAACTCTTCCTGTTAGACGCTTATGCGCTGATATATCGCGCCTATTACGCGTTCATTAAGAACCCGCGCGTCAACTCCAAAGGTTTCAACACCTCGGCCGTCCTGGGCTTCGTCAACACACTTGAGGAAGTGCTGAAGAAAGAGCGGCCCACCCACATCGGCGTGGCCTTCGACCCCGCCGGACCCACCTTCCGCCACGAGGCCTACGCCCCCTATAAGGCCCAGCGCGAAGAAACGCCGGAAACCATCCGGCTCTCCGTACCCATCATCAAGGACATCATCCGCGCCTACCGCATCCCCATCCTCGAGGTGCCCGGCTACGAGGCCGACGACGTCATCGGCACCCTGGCCACCGAGGCCGGACGCCGCGGCATCCCTACCTATATGATGACGCCGGACAAGGACTACGGACAGCTGGTGGGAGGCACCGTGTGGATGTACCGCCCCAAACATACCGGCGGCTTCGAGACCATGGGCCCGGAAGAGGTAAAGGCCAAGTTCAACATCGAGCGCACCGAGCAGGTCATCGACATGCTGGGCCTGATGGGCGACACGGCAGACAACATCCCCGGCTGCCCCGGCGTGGGCGAGAAGACTGCCCAGAAACTCATCGCCCAGTTCGGGAGCATCGAAAATCTGCTGGCGCACACCGAGGAGTTGAAAGGCGCCCTGCGCAACAAAGTAGAAGCCAACAAGGAACAAATAGCCTTCTCCAAATTCCTGGCCACCATCAAGACCGACGTACCCATCGAACTGGACATGGACGCCCTGGTACGTGAGGAACCGGATACCGAGGCCCTGAGGCAACTCTTCGCCGAACTGGAATTCCGCACACTGCTGGACCGCGTCCTCCGGAAACCGGCCCCCTCCCCTGCCACGGCAGACGCCGGGCCGCTCTTCTCCTCCAACAACGCCACCCAGGCCCCGACCCAAGGCGATTTGTTTGCGATTTCCACGACCGAGGGGACAGACGCCGCCGAAAATCCGACTCTCGACACGATAGAAACCCGCCCCGTAGACTATCAATTAGTTGACACAGAGGACGGAATCCGCGATTTGGTTCAAAAGTTGCTGACAACGGAAATTCTCGCGATAGACACAGAGACCACCAGCACCGAGCCGATGGAAGCCGAACTGGTGGGTGCCAGCTTCAGCGACGCCGAGGGCCGGGCCTGGTACGTCCCGTTCCCGCCCGAACGCGAAGATGCCCTGCGACGGGCCGGACTCCTGCGCCCCCTCTACGAAAACCCGCGGAGCCTGAAGGTGGGCCAGAACATCAAGTACGACCTCATCGTCCTCCGGAACTACGATGTCCGCGTGGCCGGACCGCTGTTCGACACGATGCTGGCACACTATGTCCTGCAACCCGAACTGCGCCATAACATGGACTACCTGGCCGAGGTCTACCTCCATTACCGGACCATCCACATCGACCAGCTCATCGGCCCGCGAGGCAAAGGACAGAAGTCCATGCGCGACCTGCCACCCGCCGAGGTCTACCGTTATGCGTGCGAGGACGCCGACATCACCCTCCGCCTGAAGACCGTGCTGGAAAAGGAGATGGAAACCCACCATGCCGCCGGCCTGTTCCACGAGATAGAGATGCCGCTGGTGCCCGTCCTGGTCAACCTGGAGTGCAACGGAGTGCGCATCGACACGGAGGTCCTGCGCGAGATTTCCCGCCTTTTCACCGCGCGCCTGAACGAAATCGAGCAAGACGTCCACCGGCTGGCCGGCGAGGTGTTCAACATCGCGTCGCCCAAACAGGTGGGTGAAGTGCTGTTCGACCATCTGAAGATTGCCGACAAGCCCAAGAAGACCAAAACCGGCCAATACGTCACCTCCGAAGAAGTACTGGAAAGCCTGCGGGCCAAGCACGAGATTGTGGGCAAAATCCTGGAGCACCGCGGCCTGAAGAAACTCCTCGGCACCTACGTGGACGCCCTGCCCCAGCTCATCAATCCGCGCACGGGGCGCATCCACACCTCCTTCAACCAGGCCGTCACCGCCACGGGACGACTCAGCTCCAGCAACCCCAACCTGCAGAACATCCCCGTGCGCGACGACGACGGCAAGGAAATCCGCAAGGCTTTCATCCCGGATGACGGGTGCGAGTTCTTCTCCGCCGACTACTCGCAGATCGAGCTGCGCATCATGGCCCACCTCAGCGGGGACGAACACATGATTGAAGCCTTCCGCAGCGGCAAGGACATCCACGCTGCCACCGCTGCCAAAATCTTCAAGGTAGACCTCCACGAAGTGACCTCCGACATGCGCCGCAAAGCCAAGACGGCCAACTTCGGCATCATCTACGGCATCTCCACCTTCGGCCTGGCCGAGCGCATGGGCGTGTCGCGCCAGGAAGCCAAGGAACTCATTGACGGCTACTTTGCCACCTATCCTAAAATCAAGGCCTACATGGACCGCAGCATCGAGGTGGCCCGCAGTCAAGGCTACGTGGAAACCATCTTCCACCGCAAGCGTTTCCTGCCGGACATCAACTCGCGAAACGCCACCGTCCGCGGCTACGCCGAACGGAACGCCATCAACGCGCCTATCCAAGGCAGCGCGGCAGACATCATCAAGGTGGCCATGGCACACATCGACCGCCGCTTCGCGGAGGAAGGACTGAAAGCCAAGATGATTCTGCAGGTGCACGACGAACTGAACTTCAGCGTCCCGCCCGAGGAAAAAGAACGCGTGCAGCAAATCGTCCTCGAGGAAATGGAGAAGGCCTGCCCCATGCAAGTGCCGCTGAAAGCCGACTGTGGCTGGGGAAAGAACTGGCTGGAGGCACACTAAAGCCCGGCGGACATCCCGATTTGTAAAAGTATTGCACCATCTTCAAGCCCGGCCACGCCGGGCTTGTTTCTTGACAGTCCGGAAGCACGGGCCGAGATGTCTGCGGACACGGGCGGAGATATCAGGAAGCACGGACGGAGACATCTGCGGACAAAATGAGAAAAGACAGACGGGTAAAATGGGCAATTTTTGAAGAAAGGTGAAAAAATGTCCAAACGAGAAGTCGTTGATTCCAAGGCCACTAAAGGAAATGCTGTCTCAAAATGTACGAACCGGTTGCCGGCGGACAAATCGAGAACATGTTCAGAAAGAGCCCAAATTCATGTCCGGAAGTTTTACCACGAAAAACCGATTGCGGAGCGGCAAAACGGGACGCCGTAAGAGCGAATCCCGCCCCCCGGCAGGAGAAAACCGATTTACTAAAAAAGTCAAAAAGAAGACGAAACAGACACTTAGAGCACATTCGACATTGGCAGTTTCCAAAAGAAAACGTATTTTTGCAGGACAAACAAAACAAGCACCGTTGGACAGCAAAACCGTCCGAAGACAGAAGGAACGCAGCAAACCTGGCCGGACCTCGATTTCAGAATAGTGTACGAGCATTATCCAACGGAACAAACAAAACAAGCAAATGAATCCCATGATGAACGAGCGCGTACAGGAAGCTGACGGCTCCCTGTCGATGACCTATGTAGGCCATGAAGAGAAAATGGATATGGTCCCATCTTTTCAGACACTGACGCTGAAAGAAGGAGAACTGGTGGCCAAAAAGGAAAGCAAGGCTTCCACCTTGTTTTTCATGTTGTCCGGCCGACTGAAAACCATTCCCATGTCGCTTTGGCCTGCCGAACGGGAGTTGCCCGGACGGTGCTTGTTTCTCATCCCCGACAGCGAGAGTTTCTACGGGAAAGCCGTCGAACCTACCGTATTGTGCTGCTGCTCATTCCGCCGCCACTTCCTGCACACGGCCGAAATACCCGCCCCCACCGGCCGGCCTGCCGCCCCTCAAGAAAACGGGGATATCTTCCGGCTGCCTTTGCTCCCGGCGCTCCAATGCGAGGCGGAAAGCCTTCTTCAGGCGCCGGACGCCCTCCTGCGCGACGCCGAATATTCCCAACACAAAAGCCGCATCCTGGCCTTGCTGATGAAACACCTTTATGCACCGGAGGAACTCCTCGGACTTCTGTCCCCCATCCTGCACCGCGACCCCGACTTCCGGGAACTTGTATTGATGAATTATGCGGACACAAACCGGGTAAAAGATTTATCTAAACGGCTCCACATTCCCGCCACTACCTTCAACCGGAGATTCCGCGAAGCCTTCGGGATGAGCGCCAAGGAATGGTTCATACAGAAAAGAGAGGAACACCTGCTGCGCGACATCCTGCTGACGGACCTGACCCTAAACGAGATTGCGGACAAGTATGAGCTGACACCGAACTATTTCATGAAAGTCTGTAAGGATACTTTCCACAAGACCTTCACTGAATTGAGAGCCTCCTACGCTCCCAAAGCCTCTCCGACACACCCGCTATAACTTCTTTTAACACCCATATCTGCTTTTGACCAATAATCGGGGTACTTTGGTCAAAAAACATAGCCGACATGCGTGGACAACACATTAACTTTGTCGCGGAATGTCCTGCCAATCTTACGCAAGATTTTTTCCAACCGACGAGGTCGGCCGTTTTCGGACCCCGCCTTTTGCCTGAGCAAACAAAATAAACTATATATAACCCCATTCTTACGAACCGACTTTTATGCAAAAGGAAGAGTAGTCCATGAAACGGAAAGGATGCGTAGTCGCCCTACTTCTTACGGCCTGCACGTTGGCCGTACCGATTCCGTCGGATGCCCAGGCACCCGGACAGGACACCACTGTGCATGAAACCACAGGCACAGTGACCAATGAAGCCGACTCGGACAGTAGCGACAGTAGCGACTCACCAGAAGCATCACCCTTAGGCAGCGCCTACGACCTGTGGGGCTGGAACGTGCCGATTTACTATTATTATCTCTACAAGCACCTGTTTGCCGGATACCCCTGGGTAGTACGGATAGCCTACAGTGTAGTATTGCTGTGCTGCCTGTCGTTTCTCATCCTGGTGCTGACCATGAGCTGGGACATCTACATCCGCCGCCGCAACCGCAAGAAGTACGACCAGCTGCGCAAGCAATACCTGCAAAAGCTGATTGACGTCTGCCTGGCCCGCGTGGAGAACCTGCCCACCGAAGAAATCAAACGCCGCATAGACTACAAGGAGAAGAAGTGGAAGAAATGGGAACTGCGCCAATGGGCCTACGTGTTCATCGAGGTCAGCACGCACACCAACACCCTCAACCCCAACCTGACCAACATCCAGCGCGCCATGCACTTGGTGGGCATGAACGAATACATGGAGAAACGCCTGGTGCAAGGCCGCCACGCCCAGCGCGTGCGCGTCATCCAGGCCGTGCGCCTGACCAACATGGAGTTGCCCAACAGCACCATGGCCCACCTGGTAAATCACAAGGACCTGCGCCTGCGCCGGGCCGCACGCCTATATTATATAGGTACCAGCCAGGCGGACCCGCTGCATTTCTTCGAAGTGAACGACAAGGGAAAGATGCGCATGACCACGTGGGACCAGATGGAACTGCACGAAGTCTTCTTCAAGGTGAACGATGCCGGCAAGTCGCTGCCCTCGTTCATCCCCTTCATGCAACGGCTGGAGAACCCCGTCATGGTGGCCTTCTTCATCCAGGAGACCGCCTATTGGGGCACGGATGCCGACATGGAACACCTGTTCCAGTTCTTCAGCTCGCCCAACTTCGCCTACCGCGAGGCCGCCTTCCGCAGCATGGGCATCCGCAAGTTCCGCAAGGGCGAGGAAGGCATGAAGAAGGTTTACCACAAGCAGACCGAGCACCTGCGCCGCTGCATCCTGCACGCCCTGCTGGACATCCAGTCCGGCAAGAGCCTGCCTTTCTTTACGGAAAGCTATGAAACGGCCACGTCCGACTACACCCGGCGCGCCGCCTTGCGCTGCGTGTGGATGTCGGGCACGAAAGGCCGGGCAGCCTTCCTGCGATTAAAAGCCAAGGCCAAGGAAGACCAAAAGCTCTTCTTTGAGCACGTGGAAAGTCCCATCATTAATAATGACGCCCCATGAAAGAGTTAGTATTCTATTTCTACGGATACATCATCTTCTTCTATTCGATGGGGCTGATCATATCCTACGTCGTCCTGATGTGGCTGGCCGAAGTGGGCATCCTGCGCCGCAAGAACGCCTACCTGACGCCCTACGCCAAGTACATCATCGACAAGAGCCCCTACACCCCGGGTGTATCCATCATCGCTCCTGCCTACAACGAGGAGAAGACCATCGTGGACAACGTCAACTCGCTGCTGGCCCAGGACTACCCGGTCTTCGAGGTCATCATCGTCAACGACGGCAGCAAGGACAAGACCCTGGAACTGCTGATAGAGAACTTCCAGCTGGTGGAAGTGCCGTTTGCCTACGTGGAGCACATCCACACCAAGCCCTACCGTCGCCTGTTGAAATCGACCAATCCGGACTTCCGGCGCCTCATCGTGGTGGACAAGGAGAACGGAGGCACCAAGGCCGACGCCGTCAACGCGGGTCTGAACGCCTCGTCCTATCCGTACTTCATCAACACGGACGTGGACTGCGTGCTGTCCGAAGACGCCATCTCGCAGTGTATCATGCCCGTCCTCGAAGATGACACCGTCATTGCCGTCAGCGGCATCATGGCCGTTTCCAACGGCTGCAAGGTGGAGAACGGCAAGATTGTCAAGGCCAGCGCGCCCCACCGGCCCTGCGCCTTGTTCCAGACGCTGGAGTACATGCGCTCGTTCCTGGTGGGCAAGATGGGTTGGTCCACCATCAACGCCATGCCCAACGTCTCCGGTGGATACGGCCTTTTCGACAAGAAAGTGGTGATGGCGGCAGGCGGTTACCGCTCGGACTCCTTCGCCGAAGACATGGACATGATCATCCGCATGGTGGGCTACTGCTGCGACTTCGACCGCCCGTACCGCATCGTGCAGGTGCCTGCCACCTGCGCCTGGACGGAGGTGCCGGGCAACATCGTCACCCTCTACCGCCAGCGCGTGCGCTGGGGGCGCGGACTGCTGCAGACGTTCACCCGCCACCGTGACTTCCTGTTCAACCGCAAGTACAAGCGGCTGGGGATGATCACGCTGCCATACGTGTTCGTCTTCGAGCTGATAGCCCCGTTCATCGAATTCTTCGGCTTCATCACCTTCCTCTACCAGGCCTTCACGGGCGTGGTCAACTGGCCGGCGGCCCTGGTCATCTTCCTGGCCCTGTACACGTTCTGCATCGTGCTGTCGTCGGTGGTGATGTTCTACGACTATATCACGGGCGGCTCCTTCAACAAGGTCACCTCCTACTTCCGCGTGATGGGGGCCGCGTTGCTGGAACCGTTCCTTTTCCATCCTTTCATCGTGGTCTTCTCGTTGAAAGGCTATATGAACTACATACTGAACACCACGGCGAAGTGGGGCGAAATGCGCCGCAAAGGCTTCAAGCAGAAGAAAAGCGAGAAGCCCGATGACATACAGCCCGGAAAGGAGGTGGCCGCCTGATGAGACGAAACGGATGCCTCTTGAGCTTCATTGCCGTGTTCATCGGTTTCCTCAGCTTGTACGCCGCCAATGTGCTGGACGATGACAAGCTGAAGACGCCCGATTACTACGAGGTGACCGTGCGCGGCATGTTCAAGCAAGGACGCTGGGCCGAGGGCAAGACGCTGCTGGACCAGGGCCTGTTGAAATTCCCCGATGTCACCGGCCTGAACGAGCTGAACGGACAGTATTACTACCAATACAAGGAGTACGACAATGCGCGCTACTACCTCATCCTCTCCATCCGCGACAACCCCGACAACGTCCGGGCCAAGCAACTGCTCATCAAGGTGGAGGAGGAGACGAAGAACTACTCCAGCGCCATCTGCTACGTCAACGAGTTGCTGGAAATCAACCCCTACTGGCGAGGCTTGTGGCGGAAGAAGATTGGCTTGTACCGCCTGCAGGGCAACGACGTCGAGGCCGACCGCCTGCTGAAGCGCCTGTACCAGATTTATCCGAATGACACGGCCGTAGCCCGCGAATATGCCTACGGCCTGGAGGAAGTCTTCTACCGCAGCTACAAGTCGAAGGACAAGGCCGGCTCCATCGACGCCCTGCGCGAGCTGGTGAGAGTGATGCCGGACAGTGCCCACTTCTACCTCTACCTCAGCAACCTGCTGTTGCAGCAAGGCAACACCACCGAGGCTCTGGAGGTGACGGCGCGCGGCGCATCCCGCCTGCCGGGCAGCACGGAACTCATCATCAAGCGCGCGGGCATCCTGGCCGGCGAGGGACGCTATCCGGAGGCGCTGAGCTACGTCAAGGAGCGCATGCGCTTCAACCACAGCGGACGCCTGGCCGGATTCTACAACGGACTGCTGGCCGAGGCTGCCAACGCCGCCAAGATGAACGACCCGTACACCCTCTACGGACAGGTGTACGAGCGCACCAAGAACGACGAAGCACTGGACTACATGGTCAACACGGCCCTCCTGCGACGTTATGACGAGGACGCGCTCTACTACATCAACGAGGCAAAGAAGAAGCGGGGCGAAACGCCGGCGCTGCTCTACAAGGAGTACGTGGTCTACCGCCGCATGGGCAACCAGGGCAAGGCCTTCACCGCCCTGAACACGCTCTATGAAATGAATCCCTCCGACGCGGAAATTGCCAACGAACTGGCCCTGCTCCGCATGCAGGAGGCCGACCGGCTGATGGCCGACCGCTTCTATGCCGAGGCGCTGCCCTATGCCGACTTTGCCGCCCGCCATGCCCGCGACCCGGAAATCAAGGCATCGGCCTGGAACAAGGTCTACGCCTGCAACACCGAACTGCGCCGCTATGACAACGCCGTGGCCGCCCTCGACTCGCTGCACGCCAGCAGCCCGGAATATCCCACGTATCTCGTGAAGCTGACGGACACCTACCAGAAGCAAGGACGGGGCGACGAAGCCCTGCGGCTACTGGAGACCGCCATGCAGGACACCACGCAGATGGAGATGCACGCCCTCTACGCTTCGGCCTACGAGGAGACGGCCATCCCCTACATCAAGGGACTCATCGACAAGGGAGCCAGCTACAAGGCCCTGCAGGAGAGCGACCGCCTGCTGCACGTCAACCCCTCGTCGAAGGAGGGACTGACCTGGGCCATCAACATGTCGGCCCTGCTGGGACGGCACGACGACTTCGACCGCTACACCGCCTCGGCACGCAACATCTACCCGGAAGAGACCGATTTCATCGTGAAGCAGGCCTCGTCCTACATCCGCAAGAAGGAGTTCCAGCGCGGCATCGACCTCATCCGTCCCGAGCTGGACACCTATCCGGACAACGCCGGACTGGTGGGCGCCTTTGCCGAGAGCAGCGAGGGACGGACGTACCAGCTGCTGAAGGAGCACGAACCGGAGGAAGCCCTGGCTGTGGCGGACACCGCCCTCTTCTTCGACGAGGACAACCCGTCGCTGATGCTGGCCAAGGGAACAGCCCACGAGGCGCTGAAGCAGTACGACTCGGCCTTCATCTACCAGAGCAGGTATAAACCCGCGCCCCAGGAGATGAAGAGCCACCAACGCCACCTGGACGGGCTCCAGAGCCGCTCGTACAAGAACGAGGTGTTCCTGGAGTACATGCAGGGCCGCTACGGCGAGGCCGACATCCTGACCTCCGTGGCCACGGCCGCCTACACCCGCAAGCTGAAGCGCGACAACCTGACCGGACGCATCTACTATGCAGGACGGGACGGCAGCGCAGCCGGCGAAGACCCCACGGACCAGGTGCCGGGCGGCGTAGGCGTGCAGCTGCAGGCCGAATGGGAACACTACTTCTCGCGCAAGTGGAGCGTCATGGTGAACGGCGCATGGGCCAGCCGCTACTTCCCGCAAGTGTCCGCCACGGCCAAGGTCACCTACACCACGGACAAGGAAGTGGAATGGGACCTGCACGCCTCCTACCGCAAGATCCGCCTCTACGACAAGACCTTTGCCTGGGAGCAGCCGGAAGGCGACCCGAACGCCGAGGGATTCTGGATCTTCGACCACTGGAACGAGCGCCGGCACAACCTCTACAGCGCGGGACTGGGCCTGGCCAAGACCTGGAACAACTTCCGAGTCAGCGGCAAGGTGGACGGCTACATCCTCAACAAGAAGCTGTATGCCAACGCCGCCACTACGGTGAAGTTCTTCCCCCTGAGCGACGGACGCACCAATGTCTACGCCACCGGCAGCGTGGGCAGCGCCCCCGAGGCCGGACTGCTGGAGTACGCCATGCCCGGCACCTTCAGCAAGCTGAACACCATGGTGGGACTGGGAGGCAGCTACATGTTCAACAAGCACATCTCCGTCGGACTGATGGGCACGTGGAGCACGTTCTACAACCAGATGAATGCCCGCGAAGGCGGTCTGAGCGATTACCGGGACTATATAGAAACAGATTACAGGAACTTATATAACATCTATGTACAGTTGCAGATACACTTCTAATCCGGGCGGACGCACGGGCCTCGGCCACGCGCTGCTCCTGCTGCTCCTCCTCTGCGCGGCTTGCGGCCGCACGGAGACGGCGGCGGGCCGCGTCACGTCTGCGCCCGGCGACGGCACGGCCGCCTTCGAATACCGCGGCCTGTACACGCCCTGCAACGCCACCCCCGCACAGATGGCCGCCAACGGCGCCCACAACCCGGACTACGACTGGCTCATCTGGGGGCACAACCTGCGCAAGACGGCCCTGGCCGACGGCGTGCCGGCGGAGGCACAGGCCACCGTCGACGGACGGAAGGACCCCGCGCAACTGTGCTTCTCGTCCGAAGCCCTCTACCGCGCGGTGGAAACGTACATACTGGACAACTGCGGCGACGAAGAGAGCGCCCGCGTGGCCATCGCCCCGGACGACTATGACACCGCCTGCACCTGCGATGCCTGCCGCCGCGCCGGCAACACGCCACAGAACGCCACGCCCGCCGTGGCACAACTGACGAAGCGCCTGGCCAAACGCTTCCCCCGCCACCGCTTCTTCATCACCGCCTACCTGACCACCCGCCAGGCGCCGCGCGACACGCTGCCGCCGAACGCGGGCGTCCTCATCAGCGCCATGGAACTGCCGATGGCGGCGGGATTTGACAAAGGGAAGAAGGCCCGGAACTTCGCCGCGCTGGTGGCGGAGTGGCGGAAGGCCGTGACGCACGTCTACGTGTGGGACTATATCCGCAACTTCGACGACTACCTGACGCCCTGGCCCTGCCTCCGCCTCGTGCAGCAACGCCTCCGGTGGTACCGGGGCATGGGCGTGGACGGCATCTTCCTCAACGGCAGCGGACAGAGCTACGCCGCCCTGGACGACGTGCAGACCCACACCCTGGCCTGCCTGCTGCGCGACCCGGAAGCACGGGTGGACACGTGCGTCGCCGGCTACCTGGAGCGCCACTACCCCGTGGCGGGCCGCACGCTGGCGCGCCACTACCTGTCGTGGGAGGACGAAGTGCTGCGCCGGCGGGCCACGGTGCCCTGGTACGGAGGCATCGGCGACGCGGTGGAAGCGTGGCTGGAGCCCGATGGATTCGAGGATTTCATGGCCGAGGCGGACCGCCTGAAGCGGAAAGCCGGGGGCGACGAACGCCGGAGGCTGAACCGCCTGCTCACCGCCCTGCAATACACACGGCTGGAGCTGATGCGCCGCCCGCACGCCGACTACGATGCCACCCGCGCCGCCGAGTGCCTGGACCTGCTGGCGGGACACGAGGCCTTTGCCGACATGGCCAATTACCGCGAATCCAACGGGCCGCTGAACGTATATAGGATGGAATGGCGCCACCTGATGGCCGAGAACGCCGCCGCCCCGGACGCCCTGCAAGGCGTGGTGCCCGCGTTCGTCTCACGGCCGGACGGCGCCTACACGGACGCCTCGCTGCTGACCGACGGGCGGTATGCCCTGCCCACGGACTACCACACGGGCTGGCTCATCTCCTCCGCCCGCGAGACGGTGTGGCAGCTGCCCGCAGGAGCCGTGCGCAGCGGGGCCGTGGTAGAGGTGTCCTTCCTCTCCGCCCCCCGGTGGCGCATCTTCCTGCCCGACCGGGTGGAGCTGTGGCAGGACGGGCGCAAGGCGGGGGAGGCCGTGGTGCCCGGCGGGAGCGGAGCCACGCCGTGGACCAAGTACAAACTGAAGTGCAGGGCCGCCACGCTCCGGCCGGACGCCCCGGTGCAGCTGCGCATCACGCAGAGCGACGAGGTGCGGAAACCCACCGTAGCGGTCGATGAAATCGATGTTTTTTAGCAAACAGAGGAGGCAAGAGAGACAGTATGCAGAGCAAATGGACGACATATGGCAAACGATGGAGCGCAGCGGCAGGGGTACTGCTGGTGCTGCTGGGTTGCATCACGCTGACGGGCTGCAAGAAGCGCATCGGCATGACCACCGTCGAGGTGCCCGACTCCGTACGCCACTACTACCCCGTCATCGCCGGGCAGGAACTGAACCTGATATACGACCTGACCAACACGGGCGACCAGCCGCTCATCATCCGCGACATCCAGCCCTCGTGCGGCTGCATCGTCACGATGCCCCCGTCGCGCATGGTACTGCCCGAGAAGAGCATCCGCCTGAAGTTCACCTACCAGAGCGCGAAGAACATCGGCTACGTGCAGCACGTCATCCGCATCTACTGCAACGTCCCGCCCAACGGCATCGTCAAACTCGTGTTCGACACCAACGTCGTCCCACACGCCGACTACACCCGCGACTACGAGGAACTGTACAAGGAGGCCGTGGAGCGCAACCAGCTCATCAAGGGCAAGGTGGACGGCGAGGTCAACGAGCAGGGCTACTACGTGGACATCGAGAAGGACAGCCGCTCGCACGAGCAGTATCCGTGGAGGGAGGAGGACAACCTGCATTGAGAGAGGGAACGAGAGAGAAACAAATGTATTTATCAACCAACCATCAAAAACTGAAAGAAAAATGAAGAAACAATTGTTAGCAATGTTCGCCGCAGCGGCCCTGTTTGCAGGCTGCTCATCCGATGAAATGAACAACATCAACGGCGGCGAGAACAATGGAAACGGAGCAACAGGCACCGTGGAGACTGCCACCTACTTCGCCGTAAGCACGGACGAAGGTATCGGCATCATGGCCAGCAGCGCCAGCAACGCACCAGAGACCCGTGGCAAATTGGACAAAGATTACCAAGGCTGGGTTGTTGGCAAATGGCAATGGTGCACCGAATGCGAAGCCTATTGCTTCCATTATAGCAATAGATGGGAATGCCAATGTGGCAAAGGCTCGGATTGTCCGGTCTGCAACGTGCAGGGCAATCAGTGTGAACATTGCACGCCCCAATACACAGGCGCTCCTGAAGACTACAAGGGAGAATGCGACGACCAAGCCCCGGACCAAGGCGGTGACCAAGGCGGCGAGGGTGAGAACCCCGGCGACGGTGAAGGCGGTGACCAAGGCGGTGAAGGCGGCGGCGATGAAGGAGAGACTCCCGTGCCCGGCTCGGACATCACCCTGGACTTCTGCATCGACCTGAGCGATGTGCTGGAGAATGCCTTCACGATGGAAACCGATGACTTCTACATCCGCGTCAACGGCGACTACATCAAGACGGCTACCTGGCTGGACGGCATCAGCACCACCAGCAACAAAGCCTTGATCGGCATAGACGGGAACGACCGGCTGCAGATCAGCCTCCTTGGGCTGGACAAGATTCCTGCCGAGAAGAACGGCTATGACTACACGTTCGAAGCCTACCTGTGGGTGAAGAACGAGGCGCCCCTGAACGATGGAACGGGCGGTTACGGCCAACTCTTTGACGAATCCATGAAGGCCAAGTGGGTGAACCATGCCGAAGGCGGGGACAGCGAGGCCGGCTGCAACATCAACTGCCAGACGGACGGTGAAGACGGCCTGTGCCTGACCTCTTACACATGGTATGGCCCGAAATACGGCTACGAGGTACGCTACAACGTCTACCGCGGCATCAGCGGCAGACCCGCCACGGACGGCCAGGGCAACTACACCAGCACTTACGGCGACTCGCCCTACATCAAGGTGTCCGTCCACGTCAAGCGCGTGGCCGACACCGTGAAGTCCACCTTCACCCCCATCTACTACACTTGGGAAGAGAAATAAAATAACATCCGTAAGTTGCTGCGGCTAAATGCCTGCATCAGATGGCTGGGAAAGGAGGAGTCCATCCCAGTTTCAAGTTGACTCGATTGTGTATAACTTAAAAAATAGAAATAGAACAAATATGAAGAAACATTTATTAGCACTATTTGCTGCTTCAGCCTTGTTCGCAGCCTGCTCGTCCGACGAAATGCCCAACAACCCGCAGGAGAACAATGGAGACAACGGACAGACCACCGTCATTGATGAAAATCTGCCCTCCTCTGTCGCCATGACCACGGAAGAAGGTGTCGGAATGAGTGTAGGCGCATTGGATGAAGCTGCCGATACGAAGGCTTCCGGCAATGAAGTGTACTTCGACATACAGCCATATACCGATAACATATTGGCCCAGTTCGAAGGCTATATCATGAAGGCCGATGACTTCGCTATCCGCGTGAACGGTGACCCCTTGCACGTGACGCCGATAAAAGGCGAAAACGGCGTGACGAAGCAAAAATTCAAAATCACGCGCGACCAGGAGTTGAAAGTCCGTGTAGAAGGATTGGAGTCTTTGACATACAATCCCAATTACGATGACGTATACTCTTTCGAATGCTGGCTTTGGGTAGAAAACAAGAAGCAGAAACAGAAAGAGGAAAACGGCGTTCTGCTGGATGAGTACGAAGAACTCTTCAGCTTCGAGGACAAACTTAATTGGATTGGCGGCGAAGAGAATCTGGAAAACAGCGGTGTAGATGTCACCCTGAAAGCTATAATAGGCCTCCACGACAAGTCCGTTACAGAACCGGAAGAAGGACAACCTGAATTCGGCTATAAAGTATCGTACAATGTGTACAGAGGCATTAGCGGCCGTGCTGTAAACGAAGACGGAGAATTCGACAAGGACGGCTTGGGCGACACGCCCTACATCAAGGTCAGTGTCAACGTCATCCGTCTGGCTGATGACGAAAAGACCGAGGTAGGCGCCAGCATACCCAAAAACTGATTCTTAGCACCTGCGGCATAACCTGCAGCGACAAACGGATGTTTTATAAGCAGAGACGAAAAACGGACTGCACAAAAAAGGAGGACTCGCGTCCTCCTTTTTTCATATGTCACGAAGGGAAGCCTCCGGTTATCCAAAAGATTTCACTGCCACCGCCACCCCCGCCGGTCGTTGTCCCGACACCGCCTTGCTGCAGCGCATCCCCAGATAGACGGTACTCTGCATGTTGACGTAGGAGGGAGGTGGATTACATACACCCCAACTCACACACCGAACGACACCCCAACTCACACACCGCAGGTGTCGCTGCGCGGCCACCAGACGGCTAAGCATTGTTGGACCTCTACGAGGTCCGCGTTACAAACAAACACGTGTGGTTTACGTCCCGATTCCCTTCCGAACGGCGCGGGGACACGGATTCATAATACCGCAGGTGTCGCTACGCGGCCACCAGACGGCTAAGCATTGTTGGACCTCTACGAGGTCCGCGTTACGAACATTTACGTGGGGTTTACGTCCCGCATACCTCCCGAACGGCGCGGGGACCCCAACGGGGTCCAACATTGCTTAGCCGTCTGGTGGCCGCGCAGCGACACCTGCGGGTGTTATGTTGGTATATTGGTTATTGGTATGTGGGTATATTGGCATATGGGTATGTTGGTATGTGGGTATATTGGTATGTGGGTATATTGGCATGTTGATATGTCGGTATAATGACAAACACGACGACACGAAATACACGACATATCCCCCCATTTCCCACAAAAAAATCCCCCGTCCCTTGCCAGCCTCCCGAAATCTCCCTACCTTTAGCCCCGTCAACCCTCAAAACCCGTCACCCCATGAGCTACACCCACCTCCTCTACCACCTCATTTTCCGCCCGAGATACAGCCGCCCCGCCATCACGGAGGCCCACGAGAAGCTGCTATACCACTACATCTGGGGCATCGTCAAGGCCAAGGGCGGCGTCCTCTACCGCATTGGCGGGATGCCGGACCACCTCCATCTCCTCGTGCAGCTGCCTCCCACCCTCTCCCTGTCCGGCTTCATGCACGACCTCAAACTCAGCACCCACTACTTCCTGCGCGAACACCGCGAGGAATTCCCGCTGTTCGAGGGCTGGGGGAAATCCTACGGCGCCCTGACCTGCAGCACGCGGGACAAGGAGCGCGTGACGGCCTATATCCAAAACCAGAAGGAACACCACCGCACCACGACCCTCGCGGACGAACTCAGCGGGCTGTGGCGGGAAAACGGATGGGAAGCGGGGGCGGAACAGTTCCTGGCAGACTGACCCGGTCAGTCCGTCACGCCCGCCCGTGCCTTGGCCAAAGTAAGATACCCTATTCAAGAGAGAAATTTGCAGAGGCGGCACCCCATAAAAAAGAGGGTGCGCCGAAATATAAAATGGCACGCAGATGACACTGATTAAACAGATTTTCGCAGATTCGTCTGACTGTAAATCAACGAAGCACAATCAGTGGTCATCTGTCGCATCTGCGACATCTGCGTGCCATTTCATATTTCGGCACACTCTCAACCCAGTTCCCGGCGGCCTCAGCGCCGTGCGCCCGGACGGCTCTCCCGGTAAGCCTTATACTGCTCCTCGGTCATGATTTTCTGCAGGCTCTCCTCGTAGGCCTGGCGGGCGGCGCGTCGCTCTTCGACGGCCTGCTTGCGCTCCGCCTCACGCTTCTCCAGCTCCTCCTTCGTGGGGGCCGGGCGGTCGGCGTCGGCGTAGTAAGGACAGTCCGGCGCATGACGGCCGTCCGCGCCATACGCCTCGCAGCAGCGGCCGGCGTGGCGCGGGGCACCGCAGCATCCGCCCCGGTGCCAGCCGCGGCGGTGAGAAGGACGGTGGCCGGCCCAGCGGCGGTCAGGGGCGCCGGGGCGCAGGCCGGGACGGTCGCCCTTGGACCGGAGCCACACCAGGTTGGCTTCCGTCAGCTCCTCCACCTGCTTCGCGTCCAGGTTGTAACGCTCGGCCATGTCCAGGGCCATCATCTCGGCACGCAGCTTCAGCCGCTGTTCCGAATAGTCGCGGCGCTCGTCTTGCGCCATCACACTTCCCGCGCCCACCAACAGGGCGGCCAGGAGACACAGGGTTGTCAATTTCATTGTCTTCATACGATAGTCAAGTTTATTGGTTACAGGGTTTCTGACACAAAGTTATGTAAAAAGTTTAATGAAAAGCCGGGGTTTTACATTTAATTAGTAACTTCGCGCCCGAATCGCCCCCGCGGGCGGAGATATCGCCGGACACGGGCAGGGATATCACTGCCGCCGGACGGAGATATCGCCGGACGCGGGCGCAGATATCCCGGGATTCCCCGAATGATCACATAACCCTATAACAATGAAAACAGCAAATCTTTTGTGTATGTCTGCAGTCATTATGGCAGCAATCTCCTGTGGCGGAAGCAAGGAACCGGCCCCTGCGCCGGCAACGGATGCCCGGGACAGCCTCCTCATCCAGCGGTCTGACATCCGGATCAAGAACAGGCGGCTGACGCCCGAAGCACTCTGGGCGATGGGACGCATCGGCGGCGTGGCCGTGGCGCCCGACGCGGACAAGGTGGCCTACACCGTCAGCTACTACAGCGTCCCCCAGAACAAGAGCAACACGGAAATCTTCGTGATGAACGCCGACGGCAGCGGCAACGAGCAGCTGACCCGCGACGAATGGCAGGAGAACCAGCCGGCATGGATCAAGAACGGCAAGAAACTGGCCTACCTGAGCAACGAAAGCGGCTCCACCCAGGTGTGGGAGATGGACCCCGACGGCACGGACCGCCGCCAACTGACCGACCATGCAGGCGGCATCGACGGCTTCGCCTTCAGCCCCGACGGCAAGAAACTGCTCTTCATCGCACAAGTGAAGACCGTGAAGACCACGGCCGAGAAATATCCCGACCTGCCCCAGGCCAGCGGCATCATCGTGGACAGCCTGATGTACAAGCACTGGGACGAATGGACCACGACGGCGCCCCACCCCTTCGTGGCCGACTTCGACGGCGACGAAATCAGCCATGTCCGCGACCTGCTGGAGGGCACGCCCTACGAAAGCCCGATGAAGCCCTTCGGCGGCATCGAGCAGCTGGCCTGGAGCCCGGACAGCAAAAAAATAGCCTACACGTGCCGCAAGAAGACGGGAAAGGCGTATGCCGTGTCCACCGACTCGGACATCTACCTCTATGACCTGAAGTCGGACAGCACCCTCAACCTCTGCAAGGGCCCGGAAAGCGCAACAGACCGCAACGAGGGATACGACACCAACCCGCAATTCTCGCCCGACGGACGCTACATCGCCTGGCAGAGCATGGCCCGCGACGGATACGAAAGCGACCAGAACCGCCTGTACGTGTTCGACCTGGAGAAGAAAGAGAAATTCAATGCCTCCGAAGCCTTCGACACCAACGTGGACTCCTACCTCTGGACGACCGACTCGCAAGGCTTCTACCTGACCGCCACCTGGCACGGCACCACCCAAATCTACCACCTCGCCCTCGAGGACCACAAGGAGAAGAAAGCACCCGTCCGCCTGACCGAAGGCCTGCATGATTATGGCAGCATCGCCCTCTGCGGCAACAACCTCATCGCCACGCGCCACTCGATGAGCCAGGCCGACGAAATCTACGTCGTGGCACCCGGCACCGCCGCCAAGAACCAGTATGCCGAGAGCCGGCAGCTGACCCAGGAGAACCGCCACATCTACGACCAGCTGGAGATGGGCCGCGTGGAGGAACGCTGGCTCAAGACCACGGACGGGAAGGACATGCTCGTCTGGGTCATCTATCCCCCGCAGTTCGACCCGAAGAAGAAATACCCCACCCTACTGTATTGCGAAGGCGGCCCGCAAAGCCCACTGAGCCAGTTCTGGAGCTACCGCTGGAACTTCCAGATCATGGCCGCCCATGACTACATCGTCGTGGCTCCCTGCCGCCGCGGCATGCCGGGATTCGGCACGGAGTGGAACGAAGCCATCAGCGGCGACTACGGCGGCCAGTGCATGCAGGACCTGCTGACGGCCATCGACGAGGTGTCCAAGGAGCCCTTCGTAGACCGTGACCACCTGGGATGCGTGGGCGCCAGCTTCGGCGGCTTCACCGTCTACTGGATGGCAGGCCACCACGAAGGCCGCTTCAAGGCATTCATCGCCCACGACGGCATCTTCAACATGGAGATGCAGTACCTGGAGACGGAAGAGAAATGGTTCGCCAACTGGGACATGGGCGGCGCCTACTGGGACACGGAGAACGAGACGGCCCAGCGCACCTTCGCCAACTCGCCCCACAAGTTCGTGGACAAATGGGACACGCCCATCCTTTGCATCCACGGCGAGCGCGACTACCGCATCCTGGCCAACCAGGCCATGGCCGCCTTCGATGCCGCCCAACTGCGCGGCATCCCGTCGCAGCTGCTCATCTTCCCCGACGAGAACCACTGGGTGCTCCAGCCGCAGAACGGCGTGCTGTGGCAACGGACGTTCTTCGCCTGGCTGGACAAGTGGCTGAAGCCGGATAAAGAATAAACTACAAAATAAGTAGTAGATGTGGATATTTAGCGGGCTTCGCCCGCAGGAGTTAAAAGGAGTTAGACGGAGTTATCGCTTCGCTTGGGGGAGTTAAAGGCCAATACCGCATTTGCATCGATGATGCCAGTTATCGCCGGACCCACTATCGGCCTATAACTCCCTCTAACTCCCTCTAACTCCTCAAAGATAAATTATCATTTATCGGGTTCATTTCACGTCCCCGGCCTGGGCACGGGGTTCGCGGCGGGTGTCCCAAAGGTCGGCGATGTACAGGGTATCGCCGTCTACATAATATACCAACTTGCAATTCCTATGCACAACAACGCTGCGGAATCCTTCGGGACGTTCGACCAACAAAGGCTCATAAGAACCGATACCGGGATAGCAGGTGATATGTCCGACCCACTCCCGGATGTTCTGGTGAAAATTCATCGCAGCTTTCCTGCCAAACACTGCGGCGAGATAACGGGCTGTTTCTTTCCGCTTCTGCTGTGCGAAGGGAGTCCATTTTGCTTTCATAACGTAGCCAAGAATTGTTCCATTTCCCTGTCTGCTTCCTCGGCAGGAATGCACCTGCCCGCCTCCGCATCGGCCAATGACCGCTCGATGCGTGCGTTCAGTTCCTCCATCGTGTAGGGCGTCAAGGCTTCTTCCTGTTCCTCATACACATTCAGTTTGTCCAGCAGCCAACGGCGGTCGCCGGCGGGAAGCGCCTGTATCTGGCTCCACAAGTCTTGTACGGATAGGGTGGCGTTCATTGTCTGTCCTCCTGATTCATATAATATAACGGGTATCGGTTGCAAATGTAACTCATCGAGGCGGAAAGTCCAAGCAAAACCGCGGATAATTAGGCAAAACAATGTATCTTTGCCGATTGAAACTTAGACACAGTATTTATATGACCACCCTCGACATCATCCTCCTGGTCCTCATCGGCACGGGCGCCGTGCTGGGCTTCGCGAAAGGCTTTCTCCGCCAGCTGGCGGGGCTGCTGGGCCTGATTGTGGGACTGCTGGCCGCCAAGGCGCTGTATGCCACCGTGGCCGACGAGGTATTCTCGCAGGTGACGGACGACGCGGGCCTGGCCCGCGGACTGGCATTCGTGGCCATCTGGCTGCTGGTCCCCCTGCTGTTCCTGCTGGTGGCCTCGCTGCTGACACGGGCGATGGAGGCCGTCTCGCTCGGCTGGCTCAACCGCCTGCTGGGCGCGGCGCTCGGCGCGGCCAAGTATGCACTGTGCATCAGCCTCCTGCTGATGACGGTGGACCACTTCGACACGAAGGGGACCCTCATCAGCCGAAGCCAGAAGGAAGCATCCATGCTGTATGGCCCGATGACAGGATGGGCAGAATTGTTCATACCCGCAGCCCGCAAGGCCGCAGAACCCTATATATTTGAAACATGAAGCAACAACAAGACTCCAACGAATACGTAAAGAAGCTGACCGAAGAGAAGTACAAGTACGGCTTCACCACCGACGTGCACACCGACATCATCGACCGCGGCCTCACGGAAGACACCGTGCGCCTCATCTCCGAGAAGAAGGGCGAGCCCGCCTGGCTGCTGGACTTCCGCCTGAAGGCCTACCGCCACTGGCTGACGATGGACATGCCCACGTGGGCCCATCTGCGCATCCCGGAGATTGACTACCAGGGCATATCGTACTACGCCGACCCCACGGCGCAGAAGAAGGACGGCCCCCGCTCGCTGGACGACGTGGACCCCGAGCTCATCAAGACCTTCAACAAGCTGGGCATCCCCCTGGAGGAGCAGATGGCGCTGAGCGGCATGGCCGTGGACGCCGTGATGGACTCCGTGTCCGTCAAGACCACCTTCAAGGAGACGCTCCTGGAGAAAGGCATCATCTTCTGCTCCATCAGCGAGGCCGTGCGCGAGCATCCGGACCTGGTGCAACGCTACCTGGGCAGCGTGGTGCCCTATCGCGACAACTTCTTCGCCGCGCTCAACTCCGCCGTCTTCTCCGACGGGTCGTTCGTGTACATCCCCCGTGGCGTGCGCTGCCCGATGGAGCTGAGCACCTACTTCCGCATCAACGCGCGGAACACGGGCCAGTTCGAGCGGACGCTCATCGTGGCGGACGACGACTCGTACGTCTCCTACCTGGAGGGCTGCACCGCCCCGATGCGCGACGAGAACCAGCTGCACGCCGCCATCGTGGAAATCGTGGTGCACGACCGCGCCGAAGTGAAGTACAGCACCGTGCAGAACTGGTATCCCGGCGATGCCGAGGGCCGCGGCGGCGTCTACAACTTCGTCACCAAGCGTGGACTGTGCAAGGGCGAATCGTCCAAACTCTCCTGGACGCAGGTGGAGACGGGCTCGGCCATCACGTGGAAGTATCCCAGCACCATCCTGGCGGGCGACAACTCCGTGGGCGAGTTCTACAGCGTGGCCGTCACCAACCACCACCAGCAGGCCGACACGGGCACGAAGATGATACACCTGGGCCGCAACACCCGCTCCACCATCGTCAGCAAGGGCATCTCCGCCGGGCTGAGCGAGAACTCCTACCGCGGCCTGGTGCGCGTGGGCCAGCGGGCCGACAACGCCAGGAATTACAGCCAGTGCGACTCGCTGCTGCTGGGCAGCCGGTGCGGCGCGCACACCTTCCCCTACATGGACATCCACAACGAGACGGCCGTCGTGGAGCACGAAGCCACCACGTCGAAAATCAGCGAAGACCAGATATTCTACTGCAACCAGCGCGGCATCTCGACCGAAGACGCCGTGGGCCTCATCGTCAACGGCTACGCCAAGGAGGTGCTCAACAAGCTGCCCATGGAGTTCGCCGTCGAGGCGCAGAAGCTGCTCTCCGTGTCGCTGGAGGGGAGCGTGGGATAAGAACAGGGGCAAGACGCTTGCCGCATGAATATAAATCACTAACTTTGCAGGGGAGCATCAACAGTTATGTGGAAAGAGAAGCTGGGCAATTATCTGATTGACATATCGAAATATACACTGACCGCTATATTTATAGCGTCATTGTTCAAAGACTTGGAAGAAATGAAATAGGTGGTATATGGCTTAAGCTTGTTTGCTTCTGCCTCTTTGCTTATCACCGGTTTAATATTAACAAACAAAAAGAAGGAGGACAACCAATGACCGGAACCATCTTTATGCTATTGGCAATGGGAGTTCCCTGCGCCATCTTTCTGTTATGGTGCCTTACCCCCGGCGGCAAGAAATGGCTGAAGGCCAATCACCTTATCTGATAGAAAGGAGGAATTGACATGGACAACACTATGAACCTGAACGCCGAACTGCTGCGCGAGCTGAGCTACATCGCAGACGACGAGAACTACCTGAAGAAAGCCCTGAAAGCCATCAAGAAGCTGGTGGCACAGCGGGAAGAAGAAACGTCCGCCCCCTCCGCCGTTTCCGAAGAAGCGGAAGAATACCGCCCCCTGAGCAAGGCCGAGGTGATGGAGAACATCCGCCAAGCCTTCCGGGACGCGAAGCTGATAAAGGAAGGGAAGATGAAAGCACCGACATGGGAGGAGATTCGCGATGAATTGTAATGTACGTCCTGGCAAGAAGTTCTTGAAAGAATTCAAGCGTTTGTATAAACATTACAAATCACTGAAAGGCGATGTGGATGCATTAGTCGTTTCGCTCAAGGACAATCCCACCCAAGGCGTCGACCTGGGCGGCGGCATACGCAAAGTGCGCATGGCCATCACATCCAAGGGGAAAGGCAAGAGCGGCGGCGCCCGCATCATCACCCTGACGGTGCTGGTCAGCACTACCGACACAGACCTCTGGCTCCTCACCCTCTACGACAAGTCGGAACGGGAAACGATTACCGACAGCGAGATAGCAGAGTTGCGCCGCCAGGAAGGATTATAATAAGAAGTTGGTGGTCACCGGGATGGCGTGTCACTGGTTGTCTTCCTGGGGTTTCGTAGGATTCTTGCGTTTCTTCGCAAACTCAAATCAAAAAGACATGAGACAATCGGTTTTTAAAGGGTTTAATAAAGAATGATTACCTGACATCAACTGCACCATAGTGTCGTTAGAAACGGCGACGGGGCGCGTTTCCGGCGGCCCGGCCGACCGTCTCCACTCGGAGAGCGTTGGCCTCCGCATTCTCTGCGTCAATAGCGGATAAAACAACGCTTTTTTTCTTGAGCTTCCCCTTGAGGAGAAGCGGTTCGCCGGTCGTGGTGTTTTCCAACTCAAGCAAGTAGCTGGAGGTTACCTCCATAAAGGTTTCCCGGTAGAAGACCGCGACCTTCACGTAAGGCGGTACGGTGATTCGAATGGATTCGTGCGTCCCATCCGGCCACAGCGTAGTAGCGCCCGGCTGGTAGGGAACAGGCACAGGTGTTGCAGAAGGATAGCCGTCATACATGGAGATGTCATACACCCAGAGCGTGTCATCTTGTTGCGGCCAATCAAAATCCTCCGGAGTGGTGATGAGGAAGGTGTATTCGTCATAATCCGACTGCTTGGGTGTCCAGCCGACCTGCTTCTCCACGTCGGAATCGTTGTAATACTCGAAGCTGTCGGCCACGATTTCATACGTCTGCACGCCGTCGCCTCCTTCGAAGAAATAGTTGATGCCCCGCACCTCGAACGAGTCGAACGATGCAGGCTCTTGCACCTGTTCATCATCTCCGCACGCTGCCAGCAGCGGAAGCAAGAAACAAAGGGAGAGCAATCTTTTCGTATTCATAGCTTTGATAAATTAACGGTTATACATCTGCACAAATTATCCCAGCGGGCGTGCCAGACGTGCGGGTTCGCGCCGGGTATCCCAGAGGTCGGCGATGAATACGGTCTGCCTGGATTCGTCCACGTAATAGACCAGTTTGATCAACTTGTGGACAACCAACGAACGATATGGTTTCTTACGCCCTTGAAGCAAGGGTTCAACCGCTCCCATACCAGGATTATCGGCCAGCCTGCGCACGTAATCCATAATTCTGTTATTCATCTTCAACGCAGCTTTTACGCCAAACTCCTTTTCCCCATAAGCCAAAAAAGCGATGCGCTTCTTATTGGCTTTTTTGATCCACACTACTTGAGCCATGGCAAAGCTTCCCTTACTTGCTTGTCCGCCTCTTCCGAGGTCAACCACTCGCCCGCCTCCAGCTCGGCCTCGAACTCGTCGATCCGCGCGTTCAGCTCCTCCATGGTGTAGGGTGCGAGGCGTCCTTCCTGCTCCCGGTCCGCGTCTTCATACAGCCGGTCGGCCAGCCAGCGCTTGTCCGCCGCGCTGAGCGTATGCAGCATGCCCAGGATGCCTTCCATCGATACGGTTGCCTTCATAGCTTGTCCTCCTATATTGCGTTAATGCCACAAAGATAACGCATTCCGGCCAATATGCAAGGACAGGCAGGGATTTTTTGGGGGAATATTCGTATCTTTGCAGCCGGACAACGCATTAATATCTATAGAATATATGTTAGAAATCAAAGACCTGCATGCCGAGATAAACGGCAAAGAGATACTGCGGGGCATCGACCTCACCATCCGCGACGGCGAGGTGCATGCCCTGATGGGACAGAACGGCGCGGGCAAGAGCACGCTGAGCAACGTCCTCGTCGGCCACCCCGCCTACCGCGTGACGCGCGGCACGGTCCTGTTCAACGGCCGCGACCTGCTGGCCATGTCGCCCGAAGACCGGGCGCACGAAGGCCTGTTCCTGTCCTTCCAGACACCGGTGGAGATACCCGGCGTGTCGATGGTGAACTTCATGCGCACCGCCGTCAACGAGCAGCGCAAGTACCGCCACCAGCCCGCCCTCAGCGCCTCGGAGTTCCTCAAGCTGATGCGCGAGAAGCGCGCCATCGTCGAGCTGGACAGCAAGCTGGCCAACCGCTCCGTCAACGAGGGCTTCAGCGGCGGCGAGAAGAAGCGCAACGAAATCTTCCAGATGGCCATGCTGGAGCCTACCCTCGCCATCCTGGACGAGACGGACTCCGGCCTCGACGTCGACGCCCTGCGCATCGTGGCCGAAGGCTTCAACAAGCTGCGCACTCCCGAGACTTCTGCCTTGGTCATCACGCACTACCAGCGCCTGCTGGACTACCTCCGGCCGGACACGGTGCACGTCCTGCTGGGCGGACGCATCGTCAAGACCGGCGGGCCGGAACTGGCGCAGGAGATCGAGCAGCGCGGATTCGACTGGATCAAGAAGGAGGTGAACGAATAACGGATTAGGCGCGGATTACGCGGATTTCACGGATTAACTCATGCTACACGAGGAATTGACGCAAAAGATAATAAAAGCCTTTTACGAAGTGCACAATACGCTTGGCTTTGGCTTTTTAGAGCAAGTGTATCAAAACGCACTTTATAAAGAATTGTGTCGCCAGGGAATGAAAGTAGAATGCCAAAAACAAATACGGGTATTCTACAAAGATGAATTAGTTGGCCATTATGTAGCCGATATGGTAGTGGAAGATACCGTGATTTTAGAACTAAAGGCCGTTCAGTCCTTACGGCTTGAACACGAATTCCAGTTAATAAACTATTTGAAAGCCACCGGCATGCAAGTAGGATTGTTATTGAACTTCGGCCATAGCGCAGAGTTCAGACGTAAAGTGTTTACTAAATAAATTAATCCGTGAAATCCGCGCAATCCGCGCCTAAAAATAAATAGATATATGAGACCCGAACAACAATACATCGACCTATACGCCCAGGCGGAAGCCCTGCTGCGCACCCACAGCACCGAGCCGCTGAACCGCCTGCGCGCCCGTGCCTTCGCCGACTTCGAGCGGCTGGGCTTCCCCACCCGCCGGCAGGAAGACTGCAAGTACACCGACGTGCCCCGCGCCTTCGAGCCGGACTACGGCATGAACCTCAAGCGGCTGCCCATCCCCGTCAATCCCTACGAAGTGTTCAAGTGCGACGTGCCCAACATGAGCACCTCGCTGTTCTTCGTGGTGAACGACGCCCTCTCCTACACGGAAAAGACGCTGCCCGACGGCGTCATCCTGGGCAACTTCCGCGACTATCCCGAACTGGTGGAGCGATACCTCGGCACCCTGGCCGACACGTCGCGCGACGGGCTGACCGCCTTCAACACCGCCTTTGCCCAGGACGGCGTGCTGCTCTACGTCCCCCGCGGCGTCATCGTGGAGAAGCCCATCCAGCTCATCAATATCCTGCGCAGCGACGTGCCCCTGCTGGTGAACCGCCGCGTGCTCATCGTCCTGGAGGACGGCGCACAAGCCCGCCTGCTGGTGTGCGACCACACGATGGACGAGGTGAACTTCCTGGCCACCCAGGTCATCGAAGTTTTTGCGGGCCGCGACAGCGTGTTCGACCTCTACGAACTGGAGGAAACGCACACCGGGACCACCCGCCTGAGCAACCTCTACGTCCGCCAGGAAGCCGGCAGCAACGTCCTGCTGAACGGCATGACCCTGACCAACGGCACCACACGCAACAGTACCCGCGTCCTGCTGGCCGGCGAGAACGCTTCGCTGGACCTTTGCGGCATGGCCATCGCCGACCGGAACCAGCACGTGGACACGCGCACCGTCGTGGAGCACGCCGTCCCCTCGTGCACCTCGCGCCAACTCTTCAAGAACGTGCTGGACGACCACGCCACGGGCGCCTTCTCCGGCCTCGTCCTTGTCCGTCCCGGCGCGCAGCACACCGATGCCCGCCAAACTAACCGCAACCTCTGCGCCACCCGCGACGCCCGCATGTACACCCAGCCCCAGCTGGAAATCTATGCCGACGACGTGAAGTGCAGCCACGGCGCCACGGTGGGCCAGCTGGACGATGCGGCCCTCTTCTACATGCGCCAGCGCGGCATCCCCCTGCACGAAGCCCGCCTGCTGCTGATGTTCGCCTTCGTGGGCGAGGTGGTGGACACCATCCGCCTCGATGCCCTGAAGGACCGCCTGCACCACCTGGTGGAGAAGCGTTTCCGCGGCGAACTGGGACGGTGCAGGACGTGCGGCGGATGCCGGTAAAGTGATCAAGAACCAATCATTTGTCATTATAAAAGTGGGTGTGCCGAAATATAAAATGGCACGCAGATGACACTGATTAAACAGATTTTTCACAGATTTGTCTAACTGTAAATCAACGAAGTATAACCAGTGGTCATCTGTCGCATCTGCGTCATCTGCGTGCCATTCTATATTTTGACACACTCTCTTTTTATGGTCAGGGTGGCCTATGCCTTTAGCTGCTTGATGCGCCTCAACATGTCATCCAGATTTCTGTTGACTTTCTTCTCCCGATAAATCCCTATCTCTACAGCCACGACCATTGCTACCAAACTAACCGTAAGAACAGGCAAGTTCAATCTATATCCGCACGCTATCAAGACCGTCCACACAATTAAAGCAATACCGGGTATCAGCAAAATCCGATGTATCAGCGACCGCAGCTTCCGATAACGGATTGTTCTTTCGGTAGCATCGGTCATGTTGAGCGTTGCCAACCTTTGTGGTGCTAAAACTTTGTAACAACGCCTGTCCAATATAAACTCTGCGGCAGCCATCGCATCCATCAGCAAGATAAATCCCCAATGATATCCCATGGCCAGAAAAACGACTGTCAGCACCGGTGCTCCAATCAGGGAAACCAAGAAACGGGATTTATATTCACGTTCGATGACGGAAACATGCCTAGTCATGGCCTCCTTCAGCATATTGTCATTAATGATGGCTAGCTTGTCCAGCTTCCGGCTGAACAGGGCAAATTGTTCTTTCAATTCCTGCAATTCGGCTAAGTTCATTTCTTGTGTCATAATCATTCGGTGTTTTTAATCGTTAGACATGGCTTTCAACTGTTCCTTGATGCGGAACAAACGGGTGGTGACGGCAGACAGCGATATGCCGACTACGTTGGCTATGTCCTGATAGCTCATGTTCTCCAGCCAAAGGAGAATGATGGCGCGGTCGAAGACATCCAGTCGACTGATGCGCTCGTACAACTGTTGAATCTGCTTGCTGTGGGTGTCGGTATCGTTGTACAAGTCGATATCGACCGAAAGAGGCACCGTCTGTACACTACGTTTCTTCTTCCGTTCCTGGTTGTTGCAAGTATTCAGGCTGACACGCCATATCCACGTCTTCAGGCTACTCTCGCCCCGGAAGTCCTGAAAACCTTTCCACAGGTTTATCAGTATCTCCTGGAAGTAGTCCTGCACTTCGTCCTCGTCTTGGAGAAGAAGTAGCAGACGGTGTAGATGGTCTTCTTGTACTTGCCGACCATTGTGGTAAATGCTTGTTCTTTGTTGTCCATCACGTATCCGTTTTTTGAAAGTTTCTACTCATTTAGACACCGAACAGGCCGATTCCTTTCAGAAAAAATCGCTTTTTTGCGAAAAAAGTCGGTGACAAAGATATGCTCTTTGCGGGAAAAAGGCAAAACTGCATACTATTATTGACGGAAAGCGCGTATCTTTGCGCAGACATTTATGAAAGAAAGACTTATGTACGACATCCAGCAAATACGCGCCGACTTCCCCATCCTCGGCCGCACCGTCTACGGCAAGCCGCTGGTCTACCTGGACAACGGCGCCACCACGCAGAAACCCCGCGCGGTGGTCGAAGCCATCACCAACGAATACTACAACACCAACGCCAACGTGCACCGTGGCGTGCATTTCCTCTCCCAGCAGGCCACAGAGTTGCACGAAGCCAGCCGCGAGACCGTGCGCCGGTTTATCAACGCCCGCTCGACCAGCGAAATCGTCTTCACCCGAGGCACCACGGAGAGCATCAACCTCCTGGCGGCCACTTTCTGCCAATCGCAGATGCAGGCGGGCGACGAGGTCATCATCTCCACCATGGAGCACCACAGCAACATCGTCCCCTGGCAACTGCAAGCCGCCCAACGCGGCATCGTGCTTCGCGTCATCCCCATGGACGACCGCGGCGAACTGCTGCTGGATGAATACGAACGGCTCTTCTCCCCGAAAACAAAAATAGTCAGCATCGCCCACGTCAGCAACGTGCTGGGCACCATCAACCCCGTCAAGGAGATGATTGCCACTGCCCATGCCCACGGCGTCCCCGTGCTGGTGGACGGCGCGCAGAGCATCCCCCACATGCCCGTCGACGTACGCGAACTGGATGCCGACTTCTACGTCTTCTCCGGGCACAAGGTCTACGGCCCCACCGGCGTGGGCGTGCTCTACGGCAAGGAAGACTGGCTGGACAAATTGCCCCCCTACCAAGGGGGCGGCGAGATGATTCAGCACGTCTCGTTCGAGAAGACCACCTTCAACGAGCTGCCCTTCAAGTTCGAGGCCGGCACGCCGGACTATATCGGCACCACCGGACTGGCCCGCGCACTGGACTACGTCTCCGCCCTCGGCATGGACACCATCGCCGCCTACGAGCACGAACTGACCCAGTATGCCACCCGCCGCCTGAAGGAAATCCCCGGTATGCGCATCTTCGGCGAATCCGGGCAGAAGGGCAGCGTCATCTCCTTCCTCGTGGGCAACATCCACCACTTCGACCTCGGCACCCTGCTCGACCGCCTGGGCATCGCCGTGCGCACGGGGCATCACTGCGCCCAGCCGCTCATGACGCGCCTCGGCATCGAAGGCACGGTGCGCGCCTCGTTCGGGCTGTACAACACGAAGGAAGAGGTGGACACGCTGGTGGCGGGGATTGAGCGGGTAAGGAAGATGTTCTGATAACATTAACAGAAACAATATGAATAGTAACCATGACATATCTGAATGGGATGTCACTGAATACATCAATACCATTATTACCCACGATGAATCCGCGGACTTGGAGTTCAAAACCGCTTCCGGAGGTTTTCCTAAAAGTCTATGGGAAACCTATTCCGCGTTTGCCAATACTGACGGAGGTATAATCATATTAGGCATACGTGAAAGGAACGGACATTTACAGATTGAAGGCCTGACACCGGAACAAATACAGCAATACAAAAAACAGTTTTGGAACGACGTAAACAATCCGGATTGCGTCAGCTACAACCTGTTGGTAGATAGAGATGTCATTGAAGGGGAGTATGAAGGGAAAAAACTGCTGCTGATCCGCGTTCCTAGAGCGACTCGTTCCCAACGTCCTGTATATTGCACCAGCAATCCTTTTCGAGGACACACTTATAAACGAAACAATGAGGGCGATTACAAATGCACTAATGAAGAGGTGAAAAGAATGCTTGCGGATGCCGATGATGCTCATCCACAAGATTCGCGCATTTTGACTAATTATTCGATAGATGACATTGATACCCTCTCCTTAAAGCAATATCGCCAATATTTCACTTCCAGGCAACCAGCACACCCATGGTTAGCCTTAACCGACATAGAATTGCTTGAAAAGTTAGGAGGATACCGCAAAGACAGAGAATTGAATATGGAGGGATTTACTTTGGCAGGTATTCTGATGTTCGGCAAGACAGAAAGCATTACAGACCCAGCTTGCGTGGCTGATTATTTCCCAGATTTCAGAGAATATCTGGGCGATGAAAGTATGACCCGCTGGTCCGACCGTATTTGCCCGGATGGGACTTGGGAAGCCAATCTGTTCCAATTCTACCGTCGTGTGTACAACCGGCTGATAACCATCTTACCACGACCTTTCCGCTTGGAGCAGGGAATACGTCAGGACGACCTGCCTACCCATGTCGCTATACGCGAGGCACTTGTCAATACATTGATTCATTGCGACTACTCAGAAAAAGGAAGCATTGTAATAGAACAACGAAGGAATAAACTATTATTCCGCAATCCAGGTACTTTACTAATCAGCCGCAACCAGTATTATAACGGTGGTGAAAGTATATGCCGCAATAAATCTTTGCAGAAGATGTTTATGATGATAGGCTTCTCGGAAAAAGCCGGTAGCGGTGTGAACAAAATCATGCAAGGCTGGCAGACCGCCAGCTGGACTTCCCCGTACGTGAATGAACTAAACAGACCGGATAGGGTAGAACTGATACTCCCTTTGGTAAGTTTGTTCCCGGAAGATGTTCATAAAGCACTGATTCAATCATTTGGTTCAGGACGCATCAACAGCCTAAAGCAAGAATCTTTATTAACCTTGGCAACTTGCTTCGCTGAAGGCTCTACCAATAACGACCGTTTACAACATCTACTGAATATGCACCCTTCGGATATAACCGGTATGCTACGCACATTGTGCACCGATGGCTTTTTAATCTCAGACGGAAAAGGAAGAGGAACAACCTACCAAGTCAATATGCAATTGGGCAAAAATGTTGCAAGCTCAGGAGACAATGTTGCAAGTTCTGAGAACAATGTTGCAAGTTCGAAGACAAATGTTGCAAGCTCTGAAGACAATGTTGCAAGCAATTTCAAAAAGAAACGCCTTCCTTACGAAGAAATAACGAAATTAATATGCAGTGTGGCAACGGACTATCTTTTCTTGGAAGAGATTGCCACTGCTGTAGGGAGAAATGTTCGCTATTTAAACAATAAGATTATCCCACGAATGATAGAAGAACAGAAACTTGAGAGACTTTATCCCAACATTCCTAATCACCCCAAACAAAAATACAAGACTAAAAAATGAAATCCTTAGTTTTACTCATTTTATGCTGCCTGGTAAGCATCCATTCCCATGCAACCAGTCTTTCCGATACGATCCCTCTCCGCCTTGCCCACGGCCTGCTCATTATCCCCGTGCAGATAGACGGGCAGAAACACGACTTCATCCTTGATACGGGCATGACCCGCTCGATAGTGAGCACGCATCTCTTGGACGAGGCCAATATACTGAAAGACAGTCTCCAAACGGTGGATATCACCGGACACCTCACCCATAGCCCAGCTTTCCGCTTCAGCCATCTGCGGATAGGAAACCGACAAATTCCCCCGCTGACAGTGCTGCCTTTACCGCAGGAAGGGACGATATGGCAATGCCTGGGTGCGGAAGGATTTATCGGGAACGATGCCCTGCAAGGACTGATGCTGACTATTGATACCCGAAAAGGTTATGTAATTTTCTCGGAAAGCCGTAAGCCACCTAAAGAGATGAAAGGATATATCGTGCCTATGGCATGGGGAGAATACGGAGTGCCTTACATAGAAGTACAAGTGGGGAAACTGACCATGCAACAAACCCTGTTCGACACGGGAAGTACCTCTTTGTTCAGCCCCAATGAATACTCCTTCCGCCAATTGCAGACACGCTTTTCCCCGTCCCAATGGAAAGGAAGGATAATCGATGCCACTATCGGCAGCAACACCATCGCCCTGAGCGGTGCTACTCCGCAAGACTCACTGTGGCGGGTAGAATTTTCACAATGGAACTTGGGACATACAGCATTCGCCGGTGTCTCGTCCGTAGCCGGAGGACAGGCACCCATTTCATCTGTCGGCGCCCCGCTGACCCAATATGGCAAGGTCATTCTTGACTACAAAAGGAAGGAATTCTATTTCATACCGTATCAACAGGGTACGATACAAGTAAAACCTGTGCAAGACTTCCAGGTGCAATATGCCGACGGCCACCTCTTTGTCGGCCTGGTATGGCCACGCTCCCAAGCCTACGCGCAAGGAGTAAGGCCGGGCATGCGGGTGACAGAGGCCGACGGGCAGCCGCTGAATGATGACTTCTGCCGCCTGATTCGCCTGCTGAATCAGAAAGGCCACTGCACCCTTACGCTGGAAAAGGAGGGAAAGAGCATACACGTGGATTACTATACCGATTAGCAGGATTATTTCGTACCTTTGCCCCCGATTTTCTGAACAGATAAATAACTCATTGATATGAAAGGATTCTACACCATTCTTCTGCTCATCGTCTCCAACATCTTCATGACCTTCGCCTGGTACGGGCACTTGAAGCTGCAGGAGATGAAGATTACCACCCATTGGCCCCTGTTTGCCGTCATCCTCTTCTCGTGGGGCATCGCGCTCTTCGAGTATTCGTGCCAGATTCCGGCCAACCGCATCGGCTTCACCGGCAATGGCGGCCCCTTCTCGCTGATGCAGCTCAAGGTCATTCAAGAAGTGGTGACGCTCATCATCTTCACCATCTTCACCACCCTGTTCTTCAAGGGCGAGACGTTGCACTGGAACCACCTGGCTGCATTCGTCTGCCTCATCCTGGCCGTGTACTTCGTCTTCATGAAATAGGCGTGTTTATGCTTTTTTAAGGAAGGGGGTGCAACTTTCCGCCCGTTCCGCACGACTAATAATTCAAAAAAGCATAACTCTATAAACTGAACTTATTATGTTACTGACCACAACCAACGCCCTCGAGGGCAAGCACATCACCCGCTATTATGGCATCGTATCGGGCGAAACCATCATCGGTGCCAACATCTTCCGCGACTTCTTCGCCAGCATCCGCGACATCGTAGGCGGACGCAGCGGAGCGTACGAACAGGTATTGCGCGAAGCCAAGGAAACCGCCTTGCGCGAGATGGAGGAACAGGCCCGGCAACTGGGTGCCAATGCCGTGATAGGCATCGACCTGGACTATGAAACCGTGGGCGAATCCATGCTGATGGTGACCGCCGCAGGCACGGCCGTCAGCGTGGAATGACACAATAAATTTAATTAGTGTTAACGCTATGCAGTTTTTCTTTGGTTAATTTGGTGTAAAAAGAATTATTGCCGAATTTTGTACCCGAAAGAAACATTAGATTTTTTCATAGTTAAGGTTTAGGTTAAAAAGATTAAGGGGAGCTGTGAAGCTGCCCTTTTTTCATGCCCTGCGTCAAGACTCTTTTCCGCCCCTTTTCAATTTTTAGTTTTCAAATTTTAGTAGAACCGGATTATTTCCTTAACTTTGGGCGGGAAATATAATACAAACGTGTATCGTTCTTTAGCGTTTAGGTTTATAAGTTCATAAGTTACTGTTTTATGTCCACTTAAAAGCTAAAGGGCTTACAAACTAATAAACTCACTTACTGACGTTTATGGAAGACTTCCTGAAGTTCGTGCTGGTGGCCGCCGTGCTGGTTGTGGCCTTCATACAGCAAACCCGGAAAGAGGCGCAGAAAAAAAAGAAAAACGCGCCCCGGCCACCCGTCATGCCACAACCCGAACCCGTTTCTTCCCCCCTGCCCGAAGGACAAGAGAGCCAGACGTATGGCGGCTACATCCCCGAAGGACCGGCTTCCGAACCGCCGACGCCTCCCCGCCCCAAAACCAAGCGGAACCCGGCCCGGACTTTTGCAAAGGCTGAACCTAAGCAGAACATTCCCGTCCCTCCCCCGCCTGCCACCGAAGACGGGACAACCGACTACCAGATACATTCCGCCGAAGAAGCACGGCGCGCCATCATCTGGAGCGAGATACTGACACGGAAATACTGAAAGGGAGAACACCGCTGCCTCCACCCGGAAAACCATTACAAGAAAAATATAACCCTACAAAAACATTATGGCACTGAACTACATTTCGGCAGTAGAAGCTGCCAGCCTCATCAAGCACGGCTACAACATCGGCTTGAGCGGATTCACACCCGCAGGAACAGCCAAGGCCGTCACGGCCGAACTGGCCAAGATAGCAGAAGCGGAACACGCCGCAGGGCGTCCTTTCCAAGTGGGCATCTTCACGGGCGCATCGACGGGCGACTCGTGCGACGGTGTCCTGTCCAAAGCAAAGGCCATCCGCTACCGCGCACCCTACACCACCAACAAGGACTTTCGCCAAGCTGTGAATAACGGCGAAGTCGCCTACAACGACATCCACCTCTCGCAGATGGCCCAGGAACTGCGCTACGGCTTCATGGGCAAGGTAGACATAGCCATCATCGAGGCCTGCGAAGTGACCCCGGACGGCAAAATCTACCTGACCGCCGCCGGAGGCATCGCCCCCACCGTCTGCCGACTGGCCGACAAGATCATCGTAGAGCTGAATGCCGCGCATAGCAAGGCCGCCATGGGCCTGCACGACGTGTACGAACCCCTCGACCCGCCCTACCGCCGCGAAATCCCCATCTACAAGCCCAGCGACCGCATCGGCACCACCTATATCCAGGTAGACCCGAAGAAAATCATCGGCGTAGTGGAAACCAACTGGCCCGACGAGGCCCGCTCCTTCGCCGCCGCCGACCCGCTGACCGACAAAATCGGGCAGAACGTGGCCGACTTCCTGGTGTCCGACATGAAACGGGGCATCATCCCGCCGACGTTCCTGCCGTTGCAGTCGGGCGTGGGCAACATTGCCAACGCCGTGCTGAGTGCCCTGGGACACGAGAAGACCATCCCGCCCTTCGAGATGTACACCGAAGTCATCCAGAACTCCGTCATCGGCCTCATCCGCGAGGGACGCATCAAGTTCGGCAGCGCCTGCTCGCTGACCGTCACCAACGACTGCCTGCAAGGCATTTACGACGACATGGACTTCTTCCGCGACAAGCTGGTGCTGCGCCCGTCCGAAATCTCCAACAGCCCCGAAGTGGTGCGCCGACTGGGCATCATATCCATCAACACGGCCATCGAGGCGGACATCTATGGCAATGTGAACTCCACACACATCGGCGGCACAAAGATGATGAACGGCATCGGCGGCAGCGGCGACTTCACCCGCAATGCCTATATCTCCATCTTCACCTGCCCGTCCGTGGCCAAGGAAGGACGCATCAGCGCCATCGTCCCGATGGTGTCGCACCACGACCACACGGAACACAGCGTCAACGTCATCGTGACCGAACAAGGCGTGGCCGACCTGCGCGGCAAGAGCCCGAAAGAACGTGCACAAGCCATCATCGAGAACTGTGCGCACCCGGACTATAAGAACCTCCTTTGGGACTACCTGAAGCTGACAGACGGCAAGTCACAGACCCCGCACGCCATCTTCGCCGCTCTGGGTATGCACGCAGAGTTGGCCAAAAGCGGAGACATGCGCCACACGAAGTGGGAAGAATACGCATAAGAAATAAAAAAGTGTAATACACACAGCGGCACAAAGGCAAGGGAAAGTCCATTGCACGTTGTGCCGCTGTTTTTTTGTTCAAGACGGCCGGTAGGAAGTATGTGTCACACAAGTTATCAGATAAGCTATACTTTGCACGGCATAATTTTGTGCAAAATAAAAAATGCACTTCAGTTGTGTCTTCACATTCCTCCTTACGTCAGATGACCCTTTGCTTTATTTGTATGGATTTTTTATATTATAGATGCCTTTTTAAGACGGCAAAATTCGATGGTTCACAACTTCCGCAAAAACACTGAACAATTTCTCGCATAACACTTCGCAATTTCTCGAGAAATACTGCACAGTTTCGGAAGAAATTGTTCAGTGTTTTTTGGAGGATGTTTAAGAAAACGTAATAAGCTGATTATCAATCCGCCACATTAAGAAGAATGCTTACAGAAATAAATTTAGTAACGAACTTTCATCAAAAAGCGGAATGTCGCATTAAGAATAGGATATCAAGAATTTTCAGCATCTGCCACGACTAAAATGCACAAATTCATCCCGCTCAAAGTATAATATGAGTCTGCTCCTTCAACTATAGCTTATATCCAATATATCACTCCTCCCACCAAAGACAAATAAAGGTAACCCGTTGGCGGAATTATAACCGATATGCATATCTGTCGGTCCATTGTACGGCTTTGCGGGCGGATATCTCCGCTTTCGTCCAAAGATATCTCCGTCCTTGTCCGAAGATATCTCTGTCTTGGCCCGGAGATATCTCCGCCCGTGGGTTTCATACCCCAATTAATTCCGCCAACGGGTAAAGGTATTTTCATTCTATCATTTTACACTAAAAGTTCACCTCTTTTTTCGTATAATCTCCCCACAAACCGCGTCTTGAAACGCCCGTGCCTTCCGCCCGGACAACACATTCTGGTTCATGATGGCGAAGGCCACCCAATGCCCGTCCGCCGTCTGTAGGTAACCTGCCAGGCAGTTAATGCCCGTATAGGAACCCGTCTTGGCAAATACCCGGCGATAGGCCGGCGTGCCCCGGCGCATCCGGTGCTTCAGCGTGCCGTCCACGCCACTGATGGGCAGAGCCTTGTAGAGCTTGCGGAAAATGTCAGTATTTGCATAGGCATAGCGCAGGAAGGACACCAACAGGGCGGGCGAGATATAGTCGTAGTGCGAAAGACCGCAACCATCCGCCAGGCGGTAATCCAGCGGATTGAGCCCCAAGCGGCTGATAAGCTCCCGCACGGCCTGTTGCGCATCACGGGCCCGGATATGCTTGCGGCCCGTGTACTGGGCGCCCAGGCGATAGAAGACGGCTTCTGCATTGAGATTGTCGCTCTCCTTCAGCATCTCGTCCAATACGCGCTGGGCAGGGGTCGTGACGACAGCCAGCAGGGTGGCAAGACTGTCGCGCTCCAGCTCGCGGAAGGCATAAAGGCTGTCCGCCGTGGCAGAGAGGCATCGGACGCCTGCGTCCTGGAGGCGTTCGGCAAAGGTGTGCATGAAAAAGTCCTGTGACGAATAGAGGTTAAAGGTGCGCGTCTGCCGCCTGGTCACGTTGCCGGATACCAGGATTTCATTGCTGTTCTCCATCCAGCGACGCGTCACACGGAGGTCGCCGGCCGAAGGCGTGCGGGTGCGGGCCGTATTGTTCACTGCATAATAAGAAGAAGCGGGGCTAACGCTGACCTCGGCCGTATCGCCTGCCTGGGCCGGACTGACCGTCACACGCACCACGCCCTTCTCCAGCATCAGCGGCGACAGATAGGGCTGGAAGGAAGCGGGATTATCGTCCCACAGCCAGCCGCTGCCCCAATAAAGGGAATCCTTCATCGACACGTCGCCATACACCCGGCCCTTGATGACGGAGAACGGCGCACGTGCCACTGCGGCCACCAACGAATCAAGATTCTCCTCGTCGAACTCCGGGTCGAAGCCGCCCACCACGTAGAGATCGCCCTGCAAGGTGTCGCCCTCCACCCTGCCCCGGCACCACACTTCGGTGCGGAACGGCTCGTCGAACTCCGGTTGCGACAAGGCCGTGATGGCCGTCACCAGCTTCATCGTAGAGGCAGGACGCGACAGATGGTCGGCCTGGTACGCATAGAGCGCATGTCCCGCCGTGAGGTCGTAGACGGAGATGCCGACATCGGAACCTTTCGGCAGGTGATTGTCCACCAAGGAATCAATGCGGGCGGACAAAAGACTGTCACACGGTTCTTGGGCGGCCAAGGGAAGCCCGAATAAGCCTAATAAAAAGAATGCGATGGTTACGACTTTCATTTTAAATGCTCCTTCATCTTTCGCTCCAAACTGCCTTCCCCATAGCCATTCCAGACATCCTGCACCTTTCCGTCGGGCGCAATCAAAACATAATGGGGAATTCCATGCACATTATAAGCTGCCGCCAAACCGGCGCCATCATTACGGAGTTCATTCCATTGATGCCCTTTCAAGCCTTTCTCTTCCAGAAATGCCAACCACTGGTCTTTCGGGTCGGACGAGATGCTGATAACGGCCAGACGATCGGCATAGAAGGCACTGATCTTCTCGAGTTCAGGAATGGACTGCACGCAAGGACCGCATCCCTGGCTCCAGAAGTCCAGCAGGATGTAACGCCCCTTGAATTCGGCCAGACGGTGCTCCTTTCCATCGGAATCATAAAGGGGACCGTCAGCCATCGCGTCGCCCACATCCACGGTCTGTACCGGATAGAGCAGGTTGTAAATACGCTGTCCGCCGGCTGTTTGCTGCACGGAGTCCGGTAATGAGGCATAGAGCTTCTTCAACGGTTCTTCCAACGTTAGAAAGTCACGGAGAAAGTCATAAGCCGAGGCATTACCCAACATTTGGGCCTGCATTTCCAGTTCATCCATCCAAATCTGTGAAAAGGGAGCCGTCTGCAAGCACTCCACGGTGCGTTGCGCCATCCGGTACTGCAACTGGAAGAAAAGGCGCATCAGCGAATCGTTCTGACTCTTCAGCTGTTGGAAAACAGCCGCATCCACCACGCCGCCGCCATTCCTGAAAGCTTGCATGAGGCTATCGCGTTGCAGATCGCAAAGCACCTGCTGGCGCAACAAATCTCGGTTACAATCCTTGAAACGGTTCAGTTCAGCCTGTTCGGGCAGATTGCTCCGTACCTCCCATAAGTTTATCAGTTTGTCGCTGCCCGCCACTTCTACCCGTTCTCCCGGTGCCACCCACACCGTAAGGTAATTGCTGGGAAATCCGGGGGCAGTGCACAACAAAGAGAGTTCGCGGGGCTTGGAAATGGTGTCGACAAAAACAAAGCGTCCGCCCACGACCGTATCGTTCTGCACCTCTTTCAGCAAGCCGCCCACGTCTTGGTAAAGGCTGATGACCGTACTATCCGGCACTCCCGTCAGCGTACCTTCTATCCGATATCCGTTACCGGGCACCGTAGGCCCGCAAGAGACAAATAGCAGAGCGGCTCCACACAAGCCGACGAAAAGCTGTTTCTTCATAAATCGTCCACTGTTTTACTTGGTCATATCATTATGTATCACCGCGCCTCCCCACACACTTCCTTGAATATCTCGCCCACCGTGGGATGCGGGAAGACCATGCGTGCCCACTGTTCCGCAGTCAGCCCCAGGCTGATGGCCATGCCGGCCTGGACAATGAGTTCCGAAGCCGGATTGCCCAGGACATGCGCGCCCAAAATGACATCATTTTCGCCGAGGATGAGCTTGCAGACACCGTTCACGCCCTCATTCTCTGCCACGAAGCGGCCTGAATAGGCCATCGGGAGTTTCACCGTGCGGCAGGCAGTGCCTTTGCGCTGCAGGGATTCCTCCGTCTCGCCCACTCCGGCAATCTCCGGATTGGTATAGACCACACCGGGAATAGCGGCATAAGACATTGCGTCGGACAAGCCGGCCAGGTGGTGCACAGCCACTTCGGCCTCGCGCACAGCGGTATGGGCCAAGAGCGAAAAGCCCGTCAGGTCTCCACAAGCGTAGACACCGGGCACAGAGGTCTGCATGTGCCCGTCCACCCGGATGCGGCCCCGCTCGTCACGCTCAACGCCTAACTTCTCCAATCCGAAGCCTTCCGTCACCGGACGACGACCCACGCTGAGCAACACCTTCTCCGCCTCCACTACCGACGCGCCTCCGGCATTCTCCACACTGACACGGACAGACGAGGCGTCGCCCTCGAGCGATACCACCTTCGTAGAGGTCAGGAACGTGATGCCCCGCTTGGCATAGTCGGCGCGGAGCAAGGCGGACAATTCGCGGTCCATGCCGCCCAGTATCTCGTCCAGCATCTCGATGACCGTCACCTTTGTTCCCAGGCTGCTGAAGAAAGAAGCAAACTCCATGCCTATGACGCCGCCCCCCACGATAGCCAGGGATTGTGGCAGCTGCTTGGCATCCAAGGCGTCCCGATGCGTCCAATAAGGCACATTCTCCACGCCGGGAATGGGCGGAATGAAAGTCTCGGAGCCGGTACAGAGCAGGAGATTATCGCACTCATACACCTCAACGCCGCACTGCACGTGGTTCTTGTCCGCCACCTCGGCCTCACCCGTGACCATTGTCACGCCGGCGGCCGTCAGCCGGGACTTGATGCCCAGCACCAGCTTGCGCACTACTTTCTGCTTGCGGGCAATGATTTTGGGCAGGTCGAACGTGGGCTCCTGCACGCCGACGGCATACTTCTGCGCATGGCGGGCTGTGTCATAAACCTTGGCCGAATAGAGCAAAGTCTTGGTAGGAATGCAACCCTCGTTGAGGCAGACGCCGCCCAAGGCACGTTTCTCGAACAATACAACACTCAATCCCGCCCGTGCGGCGGCTTCGGCGGCCGTATATCCCGCAGGACCTCCGCCGATGATGGCTACTTGATATTTCATGATTCGGTAGATTTTGTAGATTCTGTGAATTTTGGGCGCAAGTTACGAATTTAGCCAAAGAATACCTAACTTTGCTCCCGATAAATGGAATCTATCCTTGTATATTATGACCAGCATAATGAAAACCAAGCATTTCTGGCTTTTAGCCGCCCTGACGTTCCTGCTGCTGTTTCTGTTCATGGGACAGACACCCTTCCACACCAAAGGGGAACCACGCGAAGCTGTCGTGGCCCTCTCCATGCTGCAACAGGACAACTGGATTCTCCCCATCAACAACGGCGTGGACATGGCCTACAAACCACCGTTCTTCCACTGGTGCATAGCCGCAGCTTCGATGGTGGCGGGCGAGGTCAATGAATACACCTCGCGCCTGCCGTCCGCCTTCTGGCTGGCCGTGATGGTGCTGACCGGCTATATATTCTATGCCCGCCGACGAGGCGTGGAACTGGCTTTCCTGATGGCCCTGCTGACACTGACCAACTTCGAGGTACACCGGGCGGGCGTCAACTGCCGGGTGGACATGGTCTTGTCTGCGCTGATGGTGCTGTCCATCTACCAGCTCTATAAATGGGGCGAACGGGACATGAAAGGGATACCGTGGACAGCCATCCTCTGCATGAGCGGGGCCATCCTCACCAAGGGGCCCGTGGGCATGGTGTTGCCTTGCCTCGTCGTGGGCGTGTTCCTATGGATACGGACAGGACGCTTCGGACGCGTGTTCGGCAAGTTCGTGGCGGTGGGACTGGGCGCGTGCCTCCTGCCGTTGCTGTGGTACGTGGCCGCCTGGAGGCAGGGAGGTGACGAATTCCTGACCCTGGTGCTGGAGGAGAACGTGCTACGTTTTTTGGGCAAGATGACCTATGAGTCGCACGAAAACCCCTGGTATTACAATGTGATGACCGTACTGGCGGGCTATGTTCCCTATACCTTATTGGTGCTGCTCTCGCTCTTCGTCCTGAAATACAAGAAGCCGGACTGGAACCTGCGCCGGAACTGGAACCGCCTGCGCGACGCTATCCGCCGGATGGACGATGCCCGCCTGCTCAGCCTGCTGGCCATCGTGCTGATATTCGTATTCTACTGCATTCCCAAGAGCAAGCGCAGTGTCTACCTGCTGCCCATTTATCCGTTCATCGCCTACTTCCTGGCGGAATATATCCTCTACCTGTGCCGCCGCCACGCGGGAGTAATGCGGACCTTCGGACACATCCTGGCCGGACTGACCATAGGCCTGCTGGCCTTGTTTACCGCCCTGCAACTGGGACTGGTGCCCGACTCCATCTTCGGCAATGGCCGGCATGCGGCCCAAAACATCGCCTTCATGCACGCATTGGAGAACCTTCCCATCGGCCCTTTGGCGCTGGTGTTGCTGGCCTTGCTCGCAGGAAGCGTCGTCTTGTTCTACCGCAGCCTGAAGCGGGACATCCGGGTGCTGCCATATAGCACACTGGGCCTGGTATTCGCCATCTACCTCTCCTTGGACGGCTTGTTCCAACCCGCCGTACTACGGGTGAAGTCGGACAAGCCCGTGGCCGAGCACATAGCGACCCTGGTCCCTTCAGACGCTGTATTGTGTTCCTTCAACCCCGGATATCCGGCTCCCAACTCCCTGCATCCGTTCACGCTGAATTTCTACCTGAAGAATCGCATCATGCCCTTCTATGACGTCCAGCCTCAGGAAGGCTTCCTGGTGGCTGGCGCAGAAGAAATCGAGGAGTTCCGGCGACGCTATGGAGCCACATACGACATGCAGGAAGTCTGGGACAGCGGACACCGCAGCTGCGACTCGAAACTGATTATCCAGCTCTATAAGATACGCAAGAAGAATGGAACTGCCTCCACGGGAAATCCGGAATGAGTTTGTGCGTTTTGCCCTGGTAGGCGTCACAGCCACAGCCATCCACTATGGCGTCTACTGGCTGCTGCAGCGGGTCATAAACGTGAACGTGGCCTATACGGCCGGATATCTGATGGGGTTCGTGGCGAACTTCTACCTGACGGCCTACTTCACCTTCCGCACACTCCCATCGTGGACAAAGCTGTTTGGCATGGGGGCAGCCCACCTGGTGAACTACGGCCTGCACATCGCCTTGCTGAACCTCTTCCTATGGACCGGGCTCAGCAAGGAATGGGCCCCGTTGCCCGTGTTCTGCATCGCCGTCCCTGTCAATTTCCTGCTGGTAAGGTTCGTATTCAAAAGGAATAAAAAGAGAAAGAGAAAGGAAAGACCATGAAATTAGTCATTATCGTACCCTGTTACAACGAAGAGGAAGTATTGCCCGAAACCACTTCCCGCCTGACCGGCATCCTGCAACGCCTGACCCAATCGGGACAAATCACCGAAGGCCGGCTCCTATACGTGGACGATGGCAGCAAGAACCGCACCTGGGCATTGGTCAAGGACTTCGCCGCACACAATCCCGCCGTCTGCGGCCTGAAACTCTCACGCAACGAAGGCCACCAACAAGCCTTGTGGGCCGGACTGCAATGGGCTGCCACCCACGCCGATGCCGCCATCTCCATCGACGCTGACCTGCAGGACGACGCAGAGGCCATCCTCCCCATGGTAGATTACTTCCACAAAGGCATAGACATCGTCTATGGCGTACGCCGGCAGCGTACTACTGACACCTTCTTCAAGCGCAACACCGCCCTGCTCTTCTACCGGCTGATGAAAGCGTTGGGAGGCGAGATCATCTACAACCATGCCGACTTCCGCCTGATGAGCCGCCGTGCCATGCAGGCCCTCGTCTCTTTTCCCGAGCGCAACCTCTTCCTGCGCGGCCTGGTGCCTTTGGTAGGGTATCCCACGGCCATGGTATGGTACGACCGCACCGAACGCTTCGCCGGCACTTCCAAGTACCCGTTCAAGAAGATGCTGAACTTTGCGATAGACGGCATCACTTCTTTCTCCGTACGTCCCTTGCGCTACATCACCTACCTGGGCCTCGTCTTCGTATTGCTATCCTTCATCGCCATCATCTATGCCCTGTTCTCCTATGCCAGCCAGGACGTACTTCCCGGATGGACCTCGCTGCTGGTGTCCGTCTGGTTCGTGGGCGGCACAGTCCTGCTGGCCTGCGGCATCATCGGCGAATACTTGGGAAAGATTTACAAGGAAGTGAAACGACGTCCGCCCTATTTCATCGAACAGGAGATCAGCGGGGACCATCCCCTGCCATCCGCTTCGTCAACGACCGAATGAACTCCTCTTCCTTCACCGGCTGCAAGGCATCCTGTTTCCCGTCCTTATAGCAGACCAGCACATAGCTCACCAGGGCATGCCCCGCCACCCGCATGGACGAGGCCCGCTCCACGGACACGATGTCCGAGAGAGGACGTTCGCGCCGCCGGCTGAAGCGGCCACGGTCTATCCGCAAACAGCCGTCCACGGTCAGCGTATAGGTAGTGTGGATGAGCCGCTCAATGAGGAACACCAGCCACAACATGCAGACCGCCGCCAAGAGAATATTCTTCTCCCAAAGAGACCAAAAGGCCAAGGCGGCCATCAGCAACAGAAAGAGGTATTGGCCCGGCACGATGCGGGCATGGAAAATTCGGTTCATAAGGATGATTTTTCTGCAAACATACGGAAAAACGGTGATTTTTCTGCATGTCGGCGCTTCTTCTTTCTTTTTTCTCTTCACCTCTATTGGCACATTAAGCAAGATTTTGTAGTTTTGCCCACCTCCAAAACCACCAATAACCACATAAGCCGCTGAAAAAACACTGCCGCAAAAATGAAACGATGAAAGAACAGTTTATCTTAGAACAACTAAAAAAGGGAGACGAACATGCTTTCAGATACGTCTATGATAAGCACTATGCCTTGTTGTGCCGTTATGCCTGCCAACTATTAAGAGACGCTTCCTTAGCCGAAGAGATAGTAGACGATGCCATCTTCTATTTGTGGGAACATCGAGCAGATATCGAAATCGAAAATTCTGTCCGAGCCTACTTAATGCGGGCTGTACACAATCATTGCTTGAACGAACTGAATGCCTTAAAAAGACAAAACGAACTCCCGCTGTCCTCTTACCTTTCCGAAAAGAACTTAGAATTTCTAGAATCGGTCTTCGTTGAGAACAAGCATCCGCTTGGACTTCTCCTAGAGCAAGAACTGGAAAGCAAATTGCTGAAAAGCATAGAGGCTCTCCCTGCAGAGTGCCGCACGGTTTTCAAGAAAAACCGGTTCGAGCAGAAAAAATACGAGGACATCGCCGCCGAACTTCATATCTCCATAAATACGGTCAAGTACCACATAAAGAATGCCTTATCCTTGCTCCGAAAATCCATGGAACCTTATCTGAAGTTGCTACTCATCCTATTTTTTGCCCTCCAGTGAAAAAACTCTCGTTTTTGACTACCCGTTTCTCTCATTTTTTTGCCATACTTATAAAGCATGATACAATGAAAACAAAAAAGCCAGACATAGACATTGACGACCTAATAATATCCTATCTGTCGGGCAGTCTAAACGAAGAAGACTTGGCCAGGTTGCAGCGTTGGGCCTTGGAATCCGAGGCACATCGTGACTATGTACGCAACAGCTTGGAAATAGGCTTCTCGGCCAGCGTAGCAGGCAGCAACAAAGATTTCAATGCCGACAAGGCCTTTGCTTCCTTCCTGCAACGAACCGATTTGCGGCACTCTCGGCAACGGCGCATCATCCTTTCTTGGAGAAACGCATATCGCACGGCGGCGGTAATCGCACTCGTACTGATGACCGGCATCGGCTATTACCAAGGGAAGCATGCCGTCATAGACTATTTTGCTGACATCGTGCTGGAAGCTCCATTGGGTACGCAGACCAAGTTAGGGTTGCCTGACGGAAGTGTAGTTTGGTTGAACTCCGGTTCCAAGTTAACCTATTCACAAGGCTTCGGTATGAACAACCGACGACTACTGCTGGAAGGTGAAGGTTATTTCGAAGTAGTCCACAATAAAGAGATGCCTTTCGAGGTACAGACCAAGGAACTGATTCTGCGGGTGCTAGGCACCAAATTCAATTTCAAGAATTACGCCGATGACAAGGAGGTGGTGGTCAGCCTGATGGAAGGGAAAGTAGTCCTGCGGAACGAGTTGAAAAACATGCCGGAGATCTGCCTGCAACCCAACGAACAAGCCATATTGAACAAGCAGACCGGCGAGATGCAAACCTCTAAAACCGTCGTAACACACATTAACTGCTGGAAGGACAACAACCTCTTCTTTGATGAAGAGTTATTGGAGGATATCGCCAAGAAACTCATGCGCAGCTACGATGTGCAGATAGAAGTAGCAGACTCCCTACGCGGCAGAAGATTCTATGGCGACTTCATCATCGGCAAAAATTCCATTGAAGAGGTGCTGACTACCATAGCTGCCACAGGACGTGTACATTACGCTTATAAAGAAGGGAAGTATATACTTTATTGATAATCAAACGTATGTTGAATCTTAAATGCTTAATTCATGGAACAGATAACAATCTATTTTCAGTTGCCCTGAGTAAGGCAAAGGATGTCCAATAAAAAGGGAGAATGCGGCCACATCCTCCCTCGCTTCAAGCATTGAACATCCTTTGCAGGACGCTCGCAGAGTTAAAGTGATGGCAAAAATAGCGAATCCTTTAATTCCAATAGTATTACTTTACTTTTTTTAATCCAAAAATCAGTAGAATTATGGAAAGTATCAAAAAGACTATTCTCATAGTCTCAGCAGCCTTTTGCCTAAATTTACCGGCCTTCACACAGGATATATCGTTGAAACAAAACAATATAACAGTTAAAGAGGCCATCGAACAAATTAAGAAGGAATCTGGGTATTCATTCGTCTTCTCCTCCATGGACTTGGACACAAAAACACGTGTATCCCTGTCGCTAGAAAATGCTACCATCGAGGAGGCCGTTGAACAAATATTAAAGGGACAAGCCGGATTAAGCTATGAAATCCAAGACAAGAAAGTCGTAATCAAGCGCGACAATCTTCTCAACAAATCGAAGAAACAACAAGTAGAAGTATCCGGTATAGTAGTAGATGAGAATAATGAGCCGCTAGTTGGAGCTACAGTAATGATAATAGGCTCTTCCAATGGCGTAGTTACGGACATAGACGGCAAATTTGTTCTAAATGTATCCGATAAAGCCCAGCTGGAAATCTCATATATCGGTTATGTCACCCAACAGATAAAAATAACAGGTAGTAAAAATTTATATATAATACTACATGAAGACACGCAATCATTGAATGAGGTCGTTGTCGTTGGTTATGGCGTGCAAAAGAAAATCAATCTGACAGGATCCGTATCCACCATCAACGCAAAATCCATAGAAAACAGAGCCATCTCCAATGTTTCCCAAGGCCTTCAAGGATTGGTTCCAGGCATGACAATCACCAATGCCGGCGGACAACCTGGTATGGATACTGGTAAAATCTTAATCAGAGGATTGGGTTCATTCAATGTTTCTACTCCTTTGGTATTGATTGACGGTATCGAAGGCGATATGAATGTGCTTGACCCTCAAGACATAGAAAGCATTTCTGTGCTGAAAGATGCTTCTTCTGCAGCTATATATGGTTCTAAAGCAGCCAATGGAGTTATATTGATAACCACCAAACGGGGCAAAAGTGGAACACCCAAAATCACCTATAATGGTCTGTTCGGTTGGTCCTCTCCGAGTGACCTAATGGAAAGAACTAGTTCTGCCGAATTAGCTCAATTAACGAACGAAGCCGAATATTGGGGGGCTTTGTCCGAAGGAGCTACCCCCGAACAAGCCAAATTACGTATGCCTTACACAGAAGAAGATATCCGCTTGTTTACCGATGGTTCTGATCCATATGGACATCCCAATACTGATTGGTATGGTTTGTTTTATATTGGTTCTGGATTCATGAACAGACATAACATAAGCCTTGATGGCGGTTCGGAATGGATCAGCTACAGAACATCCGTAGGGTACACTAAGCAAGAAGGTATAGTCGAAAATGCCTCTAACCGCCAATTCCATATCCGTACCAATTTAGATATGAAAATTTCGGAGAAACTCAACGCTAGAGTCAACATAAACTTCACCAACACACTAATGAAAGAACCGACAAATCCGATTTCTTGGAATAATGGCAGTAGCACCCAGACCTACAGGCAAGTAAACCGGATTTCTCCCATGGTTCCCTATAAATATGAAGACGGTACTTATGGAACTATTGCAGACGGTAACCCTATTGCGTTCCAAGACTTAGGTTCAACAGGGGACACGGAGAATGATTATATCACTGCTTTTGCCGAGATTTCCTATGACATTTGGGATGGGTTGACTTTCAAAGCCAACGGTGCTTATTATCTGAATACGGAAGAATACACTCTGTACAGAAAAGACCTTCAATACAATCCTTCCAAATATGACGGGCCCATCAAATTGACCAAACGACATGGCAAGGAAGTGCGCACACAAGGTGATCTGCTACTCACTTATGACAAGACTTTCCGGGAGAGACACACTGTCAATGCCTTGTTTGGCGTACATTCAGAGTTGTATAAATATGGACAAACAGAAGCGTATCGGCAGGATTTTCCTTCGACAGACATCACAGACCTGAACGGAGGAGCCGTGGCCGGCATGACCAATGGAGGTTACACAAGAGAACTGGCCATGAATTCCGTCTTTGCCCGTGTCAAGTATAACTATAACGACAAGTATTTGTTGGAAGGCAATATCCGAGGCGATGCCTCATCCCGCTTTGCCCCGAACTACCGGTGGGGTTGGTTCCCTTCTTTCTCCGCAGCATGGCGCGTATCCAATGAACCGTTCATGGAATCGGCCCGCGAAGTATTGACGGATTTGAAGTTGAGAGGCTCATGGGGAATCTTGGGTAACCAAGAAGTGAATGACTATTATCCTTATATCAATACCTTTGCCGTGACAGCCAAATATCCGTTCAACAATTCCATCGCAAGCGGAGCAGCCCAAACCGAGAACAAGATAGAAAATATCTCTTGGGAAAAGACAAGGACTTGGGGAATCGCCGTGGACATGGCTTTGTTCTCAGACTTGTTCGTCACATTGGAATACTATAATCGAAAGACTACTGGCATTCTGATGCAGGTCAATGTACCGACTACGTATGGGTATCCCGGTTATTGGGACAATGTCGGCGAGATGGAAAACCAAGGTTTTGAATTCCAAGCCAATTATAACAAGAACATAGGCCCGGTACAGCTTAACTTGGGAGGTAATTTCACATACAATCGAAACAAAGTACTTTCATTGGGCGACATCGACGCGCAAAAGGGCACAAGAAGCATCATTATGGTTGGAGAAGAATACCAAGCCTTTTATGGTTACCAGTCAGACGGCTTGTTCCAATCCCAAGAAGAGATAGACAATGCCCCACGTTATACGATGATCAGCAATGACAAATTATTGCCCGGCGATATCAAACTGGTAGACCGGAATAACGATGGAGTCATTGATGACAAAGACAAAATCGTGTTAAGCTCTGAAAACCCCAAATACACATTCGCATTCAACATAGGAGCCAAATGGAAATATTTCGATGCAAACCTTTTCTTCCAAGGAGCAGCAGGAGTATCCCGGTTCTTTACGGATGAAATGTATGGAGAATTCAACGGTGACTCCGGACATCCGTCCAAATTGTGGCTGCAAAGATGGACACCGAAGAACCCTACCAACAAATGGCCACGAGCCTCCAAATTTAGAACCTATAACCTGCCGGAAGTGCTGGCCACAGATTTCTGGTTGGTTAACACCAACTACTTAAGATTGAAAGAGGTTCAAATAGGATTCAATGTCCCCAAAAACTGGATAAAGAAAATCCATCTGGATTCGGCCAGAGTGTATTATAGCGGCTCAAACCTGCTGACCTTCAAAAAATGCCCGCAAGGCATAGATCCGGAGGCCCCAGCCGGATGGGGTGCTTACTATCCCCATGTCAAGACACATGCAATCGGTATCACAGTAACTTTATAATATGTATATTATGAAAAAAGTATATATGCTACTATTGGCGGGCGTGACACTCAGTGCTTGCTCGCTGGACAGATTCCCTCACGATGCTTTGTCGACCACAACCTTTCCTAAAACAGAAAAGGATATAGAAATGTTGGCAATCGGCTGTTATGATGGATATGTGGACCAAAACTACACGGTTTATAACGATGTCTTTAGTGACAATGGATACTGTGCCATCAATAAAAACTTCTCTATCTATGCCAGCGGAGATGCTACTCATGAGACACCGGGCATTGGTTGGTTTGATTACACCACCATAACCCGCTGCAACAATTTCCTCGCGCAAGTGGAAAACACGAACATTGAATTTAGTAACCCCCAACGGCTCACCCAACTGAAGAATGAAGTACGTTTCTTGCGTGCCTGGAGATACTATATGATGGCAACTGCCTACGGAGATGTCCCGCTTGTTACTGAGGTGGTTAAGAATCTGGAAGAAGCCAAACTGCCGGCAACCCCTGAATCAGAGATCGCGGAATTCATCATAAAAGAAACGGATGAGATTTCACAAGAGGGACAACTGGATGTTGTTCCTCAGGAAAGCGGAAGAATAACGCGAGGAGCAGCTTTGGCATTGAAAATGCGTACTTGCCTGTATTATAAGAAATACGAAGAGACCATAAAAGCAGCTGATGATATCATTCAGCTGGGTATCTACGACCTCTATAAGCAAGGCGATGCTCCTTATACATCTCTTTTCCAAGAAGCCAATGAGGACAATTGCGAAATCATCCTGGCGTTCAAAAAGGCAATGAATGATTATAAGAATCAGACTATCATAGAATTCTGCAATGTCAATGACGGTGGATGGAGCGCATTCGTGCCGATTCAGGACCTTGTGGATGCGTATGAAATGAAAAACGGGCTGACCATTGAGGAAGCAGAGCTCACCGGAGAATATGACCCTGTGCATCCGTATAAGAACAGAGATCCCCGTTTTTACTCAACCATACTCTTTTCTGGAGCGGATTGGGTAAACCTGAACGGGGTTTACAGGATATATAACACATTGGATGCAACCATTGATGGGGAAACGAACAAAGACCATCGGACATATTCTACAGACGCATCTCAATCCGGATATACTTTGCGCAAGTATATGAACCCGTTGACACAATACACCGACATCAACAATACGGGCTTGGATTTCATTATCTTCCGCTATGCAGAAGTGCTATTGTCCAAGGCTGAGGCATTGATTGAACTGAACAGGAGTGGAAACGACCTGGATGAGGCTTGCTCATTGATCAACATGGTGCGGAACAGGGCTGGCATGCCCAATGTGGACCGTAGCAAATATAACGACCAAGCCAGATTGCGCGAACTCTTGCGCAGAGAACGTCGGGTAGAATTCGCTTTTGAAGGATTGAGAAGATGTGACATCGTGCGATGGGGTATCGCCATGGAGGTTTTGAATGGGCCCATCTATGGTTCCAATTATGGCACAGTCATTATGGATGCCAGCATCCCAGAGGAAGAACGTGCTGTAATTAAACCCGGTGAAGAGAATAGCGTCATCCTTGAACTCCGTTCGCTCAAGAACACCTATATGCCTATCCCGCAAACAGAATTGGATAGGAATCCAAACTTGAAACAAACCAATCTCTCTTACTAACTTGCAGAAGCCGGAGGTATTCCAACGCCTCAACATGGTGGTTTTGGAAACCTCCGGCTTTATGAATCGAACAATAACAGCAACCTATGATGAACAGTTTTTTTTGTTTCCTGTGCATGGCCGCTTATACCTTTGCACAGGTTCCGGCAGAAAAGGAAGGAACTGATTTAGAATATACCATACATACGGATATTCAATATCAGGTTATTGACAATTTCAGTGCTTCAGACGCATGGAGGTGCGACTTCATTGGCAAATATTGGCCGATTGAGAAGAAAGAGCGGATAGCTGATCTGCTCTTCAAGCGGGAATTTGATGCACAGGGCAATCCTGTTGGCATGGGTCTCTCCAACTGGCGGGTCAACATTGGGGCCGGCAGTTATGAAAACAGAGAATACAATGAGGTGCGGGTCACTTGGAACAGGACAGAATGTTTCCTCTCGCCGGATGGAACATATGACTTCAACAAACAGTTAGGTCAACAATGGTTTATGGAGGCCGCCCGAAAAAGGGGAATGAACAATTTCTTGTTTTTCGCCAACTCAGCACCTTATTTTATGACACGGAGCGCCTCCACATTATCACCGGACATGGAATATATCAACCTGCAAGAAGACAAATTCGATGATTTCGCAACCTTCCTCGCCACAAGTGCCAAACATTTCATTGACAAAGGCTATCAGGTAAACTATATCAGCCCTATCAATGAACCTAACGGAGAATGGGCAGAAAATCCGAATCAAGAAGGCAGCTTTGCCACGAAAGCCGATATATACAGGATGACATGCGAATTGGATAAAGCCATATCCGCCGCAGGCATTCCTTCTCGAATCATCATCCCGGAAGTCGGAGATATGAAGTACTTGTTTGAATGCGACAGTATTCCCAAGATTCCCGATGACATCATCCATTCTTTCTTCTCATCCAAAGGGAAATACAATGTCACAGGACTTGCCAATCTGTACAACTGCGTGGCAGCCCACGACTATTGGAGTGCTTATCCACCCAAACTCTTGGTGGATATGAGAACGGATATCAGGAATGCGCTGAAAGATTTGCAGGATATTAAATTCTGGGCGTCTGAATACTGCATTCTGGAAAAGAATGAAGAAATAACGATGCCTCCATCCCCTCTCAAAAGCATCAATCTGGGTCTTTATGTAGCCAGAATCATACACAACGATTTGGCAGTAGCCAACGCTTCGGCTTGGCAATGGTGGACAGCTGTTTCATTGGGAGAAGATGTGCCAATACAACTCTTTCCCTTGAAAGGTTCCTCCGCTGAGAGCGTGAAATATGATGGCATCATATCTCCCACCAAAATGCTTTGGACAACTGCCAATTACAGCTTCTTTATACGCCCTGGCATGAAGAGAATAGCCATACAACCCACTCATGCCCCCGTATCGGATTTGGAAGCAGCTACTTCAGTCATGGCTTCGGCCTATACGGATGGCAAACAAATCGTGGCGGTATTCATCAACTATAGCGCAGAAGAAAAGAACATAAAAATCGATTGTAAAGGATACAAGCAGGCAAAAATGTATGTTACCTCCATCGATAAAGACTTGCAACACATAGGAACACGGCAGCTGTCATCTATCCAGATTCCTGCACGTTCTGTGGCCACTTTGGTGTTGAATGAGTAATGCAAAAAGAAGCATCCGGCCGTTTTTATGTTGTTAAATGCAAAAAAACGCCCCAAACGCCCGCGCATTTCCAATTATATGACTATCTTTGGCCAATCATCGTTTTTATGCACAACAGAATGAAAAACATCGGATTTGTATGGGCTTTGCTGGCTGTATTCCTGTCGCAAGCCACGTTTGCGCAGGTGCGCATCGAACAGACGTTCGAGAAAGGGTGGAAATTCACCCGAGAAGACCAAAAGGAGTTCAGTAACCAGGCGTTCGACGATGCCAAATGGCAATCGGTGACCGTGCCCCACGACTGGGCCATCTACGGCCCGTTCAGCATCGAGAACGACAAACAGAACCTGGCCATCGCGCAGGACGGCCAGAAGGAAGCCATGGAACATGCCGGACGCACCGGCGGCCTGCCTTTCGTAGGCACAGGCTGGTATCGCCTGGACTTCGAAGCACCGGAGTTCGGACAAGGAAAGACAGCCACGCTGATCTTCGACGGTGCCATGAGCCACGCCCGCGTATGGCTCAATGGACAGGAAGTAGGCTATTGGCCCTATGGCTACAACTCGTTCCACTTCGACGTGACGCCCTACCTCAAGGCCGAAGGCACCAACACCCTGGCCGTCCGTCTGGAAAATCAACACGAGTCGTCCCGCTGGTATCCCGGCGCCGGGCTGTACCGCAACGTACACCTGGTCATCAACGAAGACGCCTACGTCCCGACCTGGGGCACACAACTGACCACCCCCGAGGTAAACCGGGACTTTGCCAAGGTCAATCTGAAGACCAGCCTTGCCTTCCCCAAAGGAAAGAAAATTGAGGACTACCGCATCGTCACCGAGTTGAAGGATGCTACCGGCAAGGTCGTAGCGAAAGCCGAGAAGCAAGGCACGCACTATGACGGCAAGGGTTTCGAACAGGACTTCGTGGTGGACAAGCCCGCCTTGTGGAGCCCGGACAGTCCCGCCCTCTACACGGCTGAATCCAAAATCTACGAGGGCAACACGCTGAAGGACGAGTACACCACCCGTTTTGGCATCCGCTCCATCGAGGTCATCCCCGACAAGGGCTTCTTCCTGAACGGTGAACGCATCGTCTTCAAGGGCGTGTGCAACCACCACGACCTCGGCCCCTTGGGCGGCATCGCCAACGAGGCCGGCATCCGCCGCCAGGTGCGCATCCTGAAGGACATGGGTTGCAACGCCATCCGCACCTCGCACAACATGCCTGCCCCCGAACTGGTGGAAGCCTGCGACGAAATGGGCATGATGCTGATGGCCGAATCCTTCGACGGCTGGAAGAGCCCGAAGGTGCCCAACGGCTACAACCTCCTCTTCGATGAATGGGCGGAGAAAGACTTGGTGAACCTGCTGCGCCACTTCCGCAACAACCCCAGCATCGTGATGTGGTGCATCGGCAACGAGGTGCCCGACCAATGGAACGGCGATGTAGGCCCGAAGCTGACGCGCTTCCTGCAGGACATCTGCCACCGCGAGGACCCCACGCGCCCCGTCACCAACGGCATGGATGCCCCGGACGCCGTGGTCAACAACAACATGGCCGCCATCCTGGACGTGCCGGGCTTCAACTACCGCCCCTTCAAGTACGCGCAGAACTACAAGAAGCTGCCGCAACAGATCATCCTGGGCAGCGAGACCGCTTCGACCATCAGCTCGCGCGGCGTCTACAAGTTCCCCGTGGTGCGCAAGAGCATGGCGAAGTATGACGACCACCAGGCTTCGTCCTACGACGTGGAGCATTGCGGCTGGTCCGACCTGCCCGAGGACAACTTCATCTGGCACGAGGATTACCCGTGGAGCATCGGCGAGTTCGTATGGACGGGCTTCGACTACCTGGGCGAGCCTACTCCTTATTACAGCGATTGGCCCAGCCACTCGTCGCTCTTCGGCATCATCGACCTGGCCGGCATCCCCAAGGACCGTTACTACCTCTACCGCAGCCATTGGAATCCCGATGTGGAGACGCTCCACATCCTGCCGCACTGGAACTGGGAAGGCCGTGAAGGCGAGGTGACTCCCGTCTTCGTCTACACCAACTACCCGTCTGCCGAGCTGTTCATCAACGGCAAGAGCCAGGGCAAACGCACCAAGGACCTGTCCGTCACCATCGACAACAGCCTGTGCGACACTATCGGCTCCACCACCTTCAAGCGCCAGAGCCGCTACCGCCTGATGTGGATGGACACCAAGTACGAACCGGGTACCGTGAAGGTCGTAGCCTATGACGAAAACGGCAAGGCCGTAGCCGAGAAAGAGATGCACACGGCCGGCAAGCCCTACGCCATCGAGCTCATCCCCGACCGTACGCAAATCAAGGCTGACGGCAAAGACCTCTCCTTCGTCACCGTCCGCGTAGTGGACAAAGACGGCAACCTCTGCCCCACGGCCGACAACGAAATCAAGTTCAAAGTGAAGGGCAAGGGCTGGTACCGCGCCGGCGCCAATGGTAATCCCGCTTCACTGGAGTCCTTCCAACGTCCGCAAATGAAGGTGTTCAGCGGCATGATGACCGCCATTGTCTCGTCTACCGAAGAGCCCGGCAAGATTACGCTGGAAGCCACCGGTAAAGGTTTGAAGAAAGGAACGCTGATTCTTGAAAGCAAGTAATTAGCAGACTGATTTCCCATATACAAAAGCCGGAGTCCGTTCCTACACGATCTCCGGCTTTTTCATATCCGAATGTTAAATTATCAAGGCAGAAAGCATTCTTACTAATTGAAAGCAAAATAGCCAATAAAGCTTACAATATATTCATTAGATAAGTCAAATAAACACATACTGTAACAGACTCTCCCTTCCGGTTACATTTCCTCATCCCACGCGATGCTTCTGTTTGCTTTTTGGAAGCAAAATACATACTTTTGCGAACAAAATAACGCATTATTCGCTTAACAGGTAGCATAAGTAATGTTATATAGGATGAAAAGTAACACATTTATCAGTCTGTATGACTCTGCACACGAACATGACGCTTGCGGCGTGGGCATGATAGTCAACATACACGGCAACAAGTCACACGAATTGGTGGATGCCGCCTTACGGGTATTGGAGAACATGAAGCACCGGGGGGCAGAAGGAGCCGACAACAAAACGGGGGACGGGGCAGGCATACTGCTCCAGATTCCGCACGAGTTCATCTTGCTGCAAGGCATTCCGGTGCCCGAGAAGGGAAAATACGGAACCGGACTGGTCTTCCTGCCCAAGGACAAGGACGAGCAGGCGGCCATCCTGCGCATCATGATTGAAGAGATAGAACGCGAGGGCCTCACCCTGATGCACCTGCGCTCAGTGCCTGTAGACTCATCCATCCTGGGTCAAAGCGCGGCAGAAACGGAACCGGACATCAAGCAGGTATTCGTCACCGGAGCAACGGATGTGGAGAATCTGGAACGGACGCTCTACCTCATCCGTAAGAAGATAGAACGGCGCATCACACACCGGGATTTCTACATCGTCTCGCTCTCCAGCAAGAGGATTATCTATAAAGGTATGCTGTCGTCCATGCAGGTGCGCCAATACTTCCGCGACCTGACGCAGCCTTACTTCACCAGCGGGCTGGCCATCGTGCACTCCCGCTTCAGCACCAACACCTTCCCCACGTGGAGCCTGGCACAGCCTTTCCGCCTCCTGGCACACAACGGCGAAATCAACACCATCCGGGGCAACCGAGGCTGGATGGAGGCGCGGGAAAGCGTGCTATCCACCCCCGCCCTGGGAGATGTCAAGGCCATCCGCCCCATCCTGCAACCCGGCATGAGCGACAGTGCCTCGCTGGACAACGTGCTGGAGTTCTTCGTCATGTCCGGCATGAGCCTGCCCCATGCCATGGCGATGCTCCTGCCCGAGTCGTTCAATGACAAGAACCCCATCAGCGAAGATCTGAAAGCGTTCTACGAATACCATTCCATCCTGATGGAGCCGTGGGATGGGCCTGCCGCCCTGCTCTTCAGCGACGGGCGCTATGCGGGCGGCATGCTGGACCGAAACGGACTCCGCCCCGCACGTTATCTCATCACCAAGAACGACATGATGGTGGTGGCCAGCGAGGCGGGCGTCATCAACTTCGAGCCGGAGAACATCCGGGCAAAAGGCCGCCTGCAACCGGGCAAAATCCTGATGGTGGACACGCAGGAAGGGAAAATCTACTATGACAACCAACTGAAAGAGCAGCTGGCCTCCGCAAGGCCCTACCGCCGCTGGCTGTCGGCCAACCGCATCGAGCTGGACACCCTGCGCAGTGGCCGCAAGGTGGAAAACGCCGTGCCGGACTACAACCGCCGCCTGCGCGCCTTTGGCTTTACCCGCGAAGACGTGGAACGCATCCTGACGCCCATGTGCACCACGGGAGCAGAACCGACGGCATCCATGGGCAACGACACGCCCCTGCCCGTGCTCTCTGACCTGCCCCAACTGCTGTTCAACTACTTCCGCCAGCAGTTCGCGCAAGTCACCAACCCGCCCATCGACCCCATCCGCGAAGAATTGGTCATGTCATTGACTGAATACATCGGCGCTGTGGGCAACCACATCCTCCAGCCCGACGAAAGCCACTGCAAGATGGTTCGCCTGCCGCACCCCATCCTGACCAACACGCAGCTGGACATCCTGTGCCACATCCGCTACAAAGGCTTCCAGGCCGTCAAGCTGCCGATGCTTTTCCCCGTGGACGAAGGCAAGGCCGGCCTGCAGGAAGCCTTGACGGAACTGTGCCGACGGGCCGAAGAGGCCGTGACGGAGGGAGCCAACTACCTCATCCTGTCCGACCGTGACGTGGATGCCGCCCATGCTCCTATCCCTTCGCTACTGGCTGTCAGTGCAGTACACCATCACCTCATCGGCGTGCAGAAACGTGTTCAGACTGCCTTGGTGGTGGAAAGCGGCGAAATCCGCGAGGTGATGCACGCAGCCTTGCTGTTGGGTTACGGCGCCAGCGCCATCAATCCTTATATGGCTTTTGCCGTACTGGACGACCTGGTGCGCCGAGGAGACGTCCAACTGAATTACGAAACGGCAGAGAAAAACTATATCAAGGCCGTCTGCAAGGGTCTCTATAAGATCATGAGCAAGATGGGCATCAGCACCATCCGCTCCTACCGTGGCGCGAAGATATTCGAGGCAGTGGGCGTGGGTGCGGAGTTGCTGAAGAACTACTTCGGCACGCCCGCCTCCACCATTGGCGGCATCGGCCTGAAGGAAATCGCACAGGATTACACCGCCTTCCACCGCGCGGGCTTCATACCCGAATCCGTGGAGGACCTGTTGCCCCACATCGGGCAGATGTCTTACCGCAAGGACGGAGAACGCCACGCTTGGAATCCGGAAACCATCAGCACCCTGCAGCTGGCCATCCGCCTGGGCAGTTACCCCAAGTTCAAGGAGTTCACCCGGTTGGTGGACGACAAAGAGCAGCCCGTCTTCCTGCGCGATTTCTTCCGTTTCCGCCGCCACCCCATCCCCATCGAGCAGGTGGAACCGGTGGAAGAGATTGTCAAACACTTCGTCACGGGAGCCATCTCGTTCGGCGCCATCAGCAAAGAGGCACACGAAGCCCTGGCCCTGGCCATGAACAAGCTGGGCACGCGCAGCAACACGGGCGAGGGCGGAGAGGACTCCGTCCGCTTCCACGGCGAACAGGACGGCATCCCGCTTTGCAGCAAGACCAAGCAAGTGGCGTCGGGCCGCTTCGGCGTGACGACGGAATACCTGGTGAATGCCGAAGAAATACAAATCAAGGTGGCACAGGGAGCCAAGCCCGGCGAGGGCGGACAACTGCCCGGCTTCAAGGTGGACGAAGTGATTGCCCGCACGCGCCATTCCATACCCGGCATCTCCCTCATCTCGCCCCCGCCGCACCACGACATCTACTCCATCGAGGACCTGGCCCAGCTCATCTTCGACCTGAAGAACGTCAATCCCCGCGCCCGCATCAGCGTCAAGCTGGTGGCCGAAAGCGGAGTAGGCACCATCGCCGCCGGCGTGGCCAAGGCCAAAGCCGACCTGATAGTCATCTCGGGGGCAGAGGGCGGCACAGGCGCCTCGCCGGCCTCGTCCATGCGCTATGCGGGCATCCCGCCGGAGATTGGCCTGAGCGAAACGCAGCAGACGCTGGTGTTGAACGGCCTCCGCGGACAGGTACGCCTGCAGACGGACGGACAACTGAAGACCGGGCGCGACATCATCAGCATGGCCCTCTTGGGCGCCGAGGAGTTTGCATTCGGCACCGCAGCCCTCATCGCACTGGGATGTGTAATGATGCGCAAGTGTCATGCCAATACGTGCCCCGTGGGAGTGGCCACGCAAGACGAACGGTTGCGCAAGCATTTCCGGGGACACTATGAGCATGTGGTGAACTACTTCCGCTTCCTGGCGCAAGAAGTGCGCGAATACCTGGCCGACATGGGCTTCACCCGCCTGGACGACATCGTGGGCCGCACAGACCTGATAGAACTGAAGCCTGCCGCACCGGACACGAAGGCTGCCCTGCTGGACTTCGGCCGCCTGCTGCACCGCGTGGACAACGGCTCTGCCCTGCACAATGTCTCGACCCAGCGGCACGACATAGACCATGTGCTCGACGTTTCCATCCTCTCCGCCGCCCGCGAAGCCCTGGACTACCGCCGGGAGGTCTCCTTGGAATACGCCATCGCCAACACCGACCGTTCCGTGGGCGCGATGCTCTCCGGTACCGTGGCCGACCGCTACGGACAACAGGGCCTGCCCGACCGCACCATCCAGGTGAAGTTCAAGGGGTCGGCGGGACAGAGCTTCGGCGCCTTCCTGGCCCACGGCATCAGCTTCCGTCTGGAGGGCGAAGCCAACGACTACCTGGGCAAGGGCCTGAGCGGCGGACACATCAGCGTGCAGCCCCCCGTGCGCAGCGACTTCGCCGCCGAGGACAACACGATTGCCGGAAACACCCTGCTCTATGGCGCCACCTCGGGCGAGGTCTACATCAATGGCCGTGCAGGCGAACGCTTCGCCGTGCGGAACTCGGGCGCCGTGGCCGTCGTCGAGGGCGTGGGCGACCACTGCTGCGAATACATGACCGGAGGCCGGGTAGTCGTCTTGGGCGAAACAGGCCGCAACTTTGCCGCAGGCATGAGCGGCGGCGTGGCCTACGTCTGGGACAAGCACCACAACTTCGACTACTTCTGCAACATGGACATGGTGGAACTGTCCCTGCTGGAGGATGCCTCCGCACGCAAGGAACTGCACGAACTGGTGCGCCAGCACTATCTCTACACCGGTTCTGAACTGGCCCGAGCCATGTTGGACGACTGGCCGCGCTATGTGGAGGAGTTCATCCAGGTGACCCCCATCGAGTACAAAAAGGTCCTGGCCGAGGAGCAGATGCGCAAACTGCAAGAAAAGATTGCCGAAGTGCAAAGAGATTATTGACCCTACGGGAAGGAAAAACGTCGCAGCCCTATGACAAACTATATCTCCAACCTAAAGATTTATATCTCCAACCTGGATATACAAATCTCCAGCCTAAAGATATATATATCCAGCCTGGATATATAGTTTTCCAGCCGTGACGCGGACTTTTCCTACAAGGACGAGAGCATTTTCCCCGCCCAATGGCCAAAGTCTTTTGCCTGCACAAGGCACACCATCTATCAAATAACCGAGCCTGCATGGCTCTTAAAGCATAACAACAATGGGAAACCCGAAAGCATTCCTTACCATACCCCGGCAGGAGGCCGGGTACCGGCCGATACACGACCGGATCACCGACTTCAGCGAAGTGGAACAGACGCTGAACACGGGCGAGCGCAAGCTGCAAGCCTCACGCTGCATGGACTGCGGCGTGCCCTTCTGCCATTGGGCCTGCCCGCTGGGCAATCGTCCGCCCGAGTTCCAGGATGCCCTCTGGAAGGGCAACTGGTACAAGGCCTACGAGATACTGACCCGCACCAATGACTTCCCCGAATTCACCGGCCGCATCTGCCCCGCCCTGTGCGAACAGAGCTGCGTCCTGAAACTCAGCATCGACGCGCCCGTCACCATCCGCGAGGACGAAGCCGCCATCATCGAAGCCGCTTTCCGCGAAGGCTATGTACAACCCAGGCACTACCGCCGCAACGGACACACGGTGGCCGTCATCGGTTCCGGCCCCGCCGGGCTGGCTGCCGCCAACCGGCTGAACCAAGAGGGCTTCCAAGTGACCGTATACGAAAAGCTGGAATACGTGGGTGGCCTCCTGCGCTTCGGCATACCCAACTTCAAGCTGAACAAGCCCATCATCGACCGCCGCATCCGGCTGATGGAGGCTGAAGGCATCACCTTCCGGGTGAACCAGGAAATTGACCTAAACCACCTGCCTGAAGGCTTCGACGCCTATTGCATCTGCACAGGCACGCCCCAAGCACGCGACCTGGACGTACCGGGCCGCGAGCTGCGGGGCATCCACTTCGCCATGGAAATGCTGGCCCAGCAGAACCGCGTCCTGGCCGGACAGACATTCGACGAGGACGAACGTATCACGGCCCGGGGCAAGCACGTGCTGGTCATCGGCGGCGGAGACACGGGCAGCGACTGCATCGGCACGGCCAACCGGCAGGGAGCCCTCAGCGTGACACAGATAGAAATCATGCCCCAGCCACCCGTGGGCCACAACCCCGCCACGCCCTGGCCGCAATATCCCCGCGTGCTGAAGACCAGCAGCAGCCACGAGGAGGGCTGCACGCGACGCTGGAGCCTCAGCACCGTCCGCTTCACCGGCGAGGAAGGACACGTCCAAGGCGCGGAAGTGGAAGAGGTGGAATGGCAGCCCAATCCCGACGGCGGCCGACCGCTGATGAAGCCCACAGGACGGCGCGAAACCCTGAAGGCCGACCTGGTGCTCCTCGCCATGGGCTTCCTGAAACCGGAACTGCCCCCGCTCCCCGACAACGCCCGCGTGGCCGGCGATGCCGCCACAGGTCCCAGCCTGGTGGTGCGCTGCATCGCGGCAGGACGCCGGGCGGCGGAGGAAATCAAGCAGACTTTAATGAGTGATTAGTGTTTAGTGATGAGTGATTAATACACTGCAATGGAACGATTTGACGTGCCCTGGCCACTAACCGCTAAACGCTAATCACTCACCACTAAACACTAACCGCCAAACACTAATCACTAAACACTAATCGCTACTCATAAAATGTGTGGAATAGCAGCAATACTCAACGTCAGGCAGCAGACGCCTGAACTACGCGCCAAGGCCCTGTCCATGGCCAAGAAAATACGCCACCGCGGCCCCGACTGGAGCGGCATCTACTGCGGAGGCTCGGCCATCCTGGCCCACGAACGCCTCTCCATCGTCGATCCCCAAAGCGGCGGGCAACCCCTCTATTCGCCCGACCGGCGACAAGTGCTGGCCGTGAACGGCGAGATATACAATCACCGCAGCATCCGCGAACGCTACCAAGGCACCTATGCCTTCCAGACCGGAAGCGACTGCGAGGTCATCCTCGCCCTCTACCGCGACAAGGGCATCCACTTCCTGGAGGAACTGAACGGCATCTTCGCCTTTGTTCTCTATGACGAGGAGAAGGACGAATTCCTCATCGCCCGCGACCCGATAGGCGTCATCCCCCTCTACATCGGCCACGATGCGGACGGCACGGTCTATTGCGCCAGCGAACTGAAAGCCCTCGAGGGCTTCTGCGAACGCTACGAACCTTTCCTGCCCGGACACTATTACTCAAGCCGTGAGGGGAAGATGACGCGATGGTACCACCGGGACTGGTTCGCCTACGAATCCGTGGCCGGAGGCAAGCTGCAGGGCGAAGACCCCTGCCTGCAACTGCGCACTTCGCTGGAAGCCGCCGTGCGCCGTCAGCTGATGAGCGACGTGCCCTACGGCGTGCTGCTGTCCGGCGGACTGGACAGCAGCATCATCTCCGCCATAGCCAAGCTCTACGCCTCGCGCCGGGTGGAGACGGACGGGCAGAACGAGGCGTGGTGGCCGCAACTGCACTCCTTCGCCATCGGCCTGGAAGGCTCGCCGGACCTGGCCAAGGCACGCGAGGTGGCCGCCTACATCGGAACGGTACACCACGAGGTACACTACACCCTGCAGGAGGGGCTGGACGCGCTGAGGGACGTCATCTATTACATCGAGACCTACGACGTGACCACTGTCCGCGCCTCCACGCCGATGTACCTGCTGGCCCGCGTCATCAAGTCGATGGGCATCAAGATGGTGCTCAGCGGCGAAGGGGCGGACGAGGTGTTCGGCGGTTACCTCTATTTTCACAAGGCACCGGATGCGCGTGCCTTCCACGAAGAGACCGTCCGCAAGCTCTCCAAACTGTACCTGTACGACTGCCTGCGTGCCAACAAGTCCCTGTCCGCCTGGGGCGTGGAGGGACGTGTGCCTTTCCTCGACAAGGAGTTCCTCGACGTGGCGATGCGTCTTGACCCGGCGCTGAAGATGTGTCCGGGACGGACGATGGAAAAGCGCATCCTCCGCGAAGCCTTTGCCGACCTTTTGCCAGCCAGCGTGGCTTGGAGACAGAAGGAACAGTTCAGCGACGGTGTGGGCTACGGCTGGATAGACACCCTGCGCGAGATGACGGCCCGCCTGGTGAGTGACGAAGAGATGGCCCGTGCGGCGGAACGCTTCCCCGTCAATACCCCTCAGAACAAGGAAGAATATTACTACCGCAGCATTTTCGAGAGCTACTTCCCCAGCGAGAGCGCCGCCCGCAGCGTGCCCAGCGTGCCCAGTGTGGCCTGCTCCACCGCCGAGGCCCTGGCGTGGGACGCTTCTTTCAGGAATATGAACGAGCCGAGCGGACGGGCCGTGGCAGGCGTGCACGAAGATGCCTACAGAAAGGAGGACCCGGCATGAAAGTAAGATTCACCAAGATGCACGGCGCGGGCAATGACTACATCTATGTCAACACCTTCCGCTACCCCCTGGCCGACCCGGCCCGTTGTGCCGTGGCGTGGAGCCGTCCACACACGGGCATCGGCAGCGACGGACTGGTGCTGGTCGGCCCGTCGGAACGGGCGGACTTCTCCATGCGCATCTTCAATGCGGACGGTTCGGAGGCACGGATGTGCGGCAACGCCAGCCGCTGTATCGGCAAGTATGTCTACGAGTACGGCCTGACGGACAAGACGTGCGTGACGCTGGACACCTTGTCGGGCATCAAACAGCTGCACCTGCAGGTGGACGGACGGGGCGAGGTGCAGTCGGTCACGGTGGACATGGGTATCCCCGCGGATATCCACCCCGTAGACCTGGGCAATGGGTACACTCCTTATAAAAAAGGCATTGCCGTGTCGATGGGAAATCCACATTTAGTTATCTTTGTGCCTGATGTGGAACACGTCGCCCTGACCGAAGCCGGCCCGCGACTGGAGCGCCACCCCCTGTTCCCGGACCGGGTGAACGTGGAGTTCGCACAAGTGCTGGACGAAGGGCACATCCGTATGCGGGTTTGGGAACGCGGTTCGGGCATCACCCAGGCCTGCGGCACAGGAGCCTGTGCCACGGCTGCGGCAGCCGCCTTCACCGGCCAATGCGGGTGCGAGACAGACGTCGCCATGGACGGCGGCACACTGCACCTCAGCTGGCCGGGGCCGGGCGAACGGCTGCAGATGACCGGACCTGCCGTCCGCGTCTACGACGGCGAGATAGACACCGAGGACGACGCGCACCCCATTAACCATTTATCATTAACCATTAACCATTCACCAACATGGCTTTAGTAAACGAACACTTCCTGAAACTGCAAGGCAGTTATCTCTTTTCCGACATTGCCAAGCGTGTCAATGCCTTCAAGGTGACCCACCCGGACAAGAAACTGATACGCCTGGGCATCGGCGACGTCACCCGTCCGCTTCCGCCGGCCTGCATCGAGGCGATGCACCGCGCCGTGGACGAGCTGGCCAGCGCAGACACCTTCCACGGCTATGGCCCCGAACAGGGCTACGGCTTCCTGATAAACGCCATCCTCAAGCACGACTTTGCCTCGCGCGGCATCAGCCTCAGCCCCTCCGAGATTTTCATCAGCGACGGAGCCAAGAGCGATACGGGCAACATCGGCGAACTGCTGCGCTGGGACAACAGCATGGCCGTCACCGACCCCGTCTATCCCGTCTATGTGGACAGCAATGTCATGAACGGACGGGCGGGCGCGCTCAATCCGGAGGGCCGCTGGTGCAACATCACCTACCTGCCCTGCACGGCCGCCAACGGCTTCATCCCCGATATTCCCGAACACCGCGTGGACCTCATCTACTTGTGCTATCCGAACAATCCCACCGGCACGACACTGACCCGCGACCAACTGAAGAAGTGGGTGGACTATGCCCTGGCCAACGACACGCTGATTGTGTTCGATGCCGCCTACGAAGCCTACATCCGCGAGCCGGACGTCCCGCACTCCATCTACGAGATACGGGGTGCCAAGAAGGTGGCCATCGAGATACGCAGTTTCTCGAAGACAGCGGGATTCACGGGCGTGCGCTGCGGCTACACCGTCGTACCCAAGGAGGTCACAGCTTCCGACATCGAAGGGAGGCGCATCCCTCTGAACCCCTTGTGGAACCGCCGTCAATGCACCAAGTTCAACGGCGCCAGCTATATCACCCAGCGCGGTGCCGAAGCGGTATATTCTCCGGAAGGGAAGAAGCAGGTGCGCGACACCATAGATTATTATATGGAGAATGCCCGCATCATGCGCGAGAGTCTGACGGCTGCCGGCTTTCAGGTCTATGGCGGCGTGAACTCCCCCTACCTCTGGTGGAAGACGCCGGACGGCCTCACGTCCTGGAAGTTCTTCGACAAACTGCTCTACGAAGCCAACATCGTAGGCACGCCGGGCGTGGGCTTTGGCCCCAGCGGCGAGGGCTACTTGCGCCTCACCGCCTTTGGCAATCGGGAAGACTGCCTGGAGGCCATGCGACGCATACGTAGCAAATGGTAAGTTGATTAAGTTTCTCTTGTTGGTTGTTTTATGACGGGGCGTGCCTGCGATGAGGTGTGCCCCGTTTTTTTGCGGGAGCCGGCCCACGGACAACCGCCCGGACTTCTTTCTTCATTTTCCCAAGCCATAGTTACACTTTGTCTTTACATAAGCAGATACGCTTACAATTTATAGCATAAGCATGAATATATCCGCCGATATGTAAGCGCCCGTATATTCCTGACAAAAGAAGCGGATATACGCACCAATTAGTTTCAAAAAGCTGTATTTTTGCCGTGTAATAATACAAAAAGAAACATATAATACTATTTATCTATCAATAGGTATATAGAAAACAGCGCGCTGGCAGACGTGAGTAAAGCAACGTAAGTATGATTAAAAACAATGAATGCTATGACTGGAACTGTACGAAAGAGAACAAGAGTATTGACCGCCTTGATGCTGCTCTGTTCCGCCGCTGCCCCGGCACAGGAGAAGATTACTGCCGACGCAGGTGCGGAACTGGTGAGCGGATACATCTGGCGCGGACAGGAGTTGGGCCATGTGAGCCTGCAACCTGCCCTGACGACAGGCTACCAGGGCTTCTCGTTGAGCGGATGGGGTTCGGTAGGTTTCGATAAGGACGACACGAGAGAGTTCGACCTGACTTTGGGTTATGCTGCGAAAGGTTTCCACGTGGCCGTCACGGACTATTGGTTCGACAACGGGGCGGGCTACCTTCACTATGGGGCACGAAACACCGCACACGTGTTCGAGGCAAACATGGGCTATGACTTCGGCTTCCTGGCCGTCAACTGGTACACGAACTTCGCAGGCAATGACGGTGTGGACCGCGACGGCGACCGGGCCTATTCCTCCTACCTGTCGCTGTCGGCTCCCTTCCGTTTGGGCGGGCTGGACTGGACGGCAGAGGTCGGGGCAGTGCCATGGGCCACGAGTTTCTACAACGCCACGGACGGCGACCCGGCCGGGGCAGGCGGATTCGAGGTGAGCCAAGTGAGTCTCGGCGCCACAAAGTCCCTGCGCATCACGGAGCACTATTCTCTGCCCCTCTTTGCCCGGGCCACATGGAACCCGGCAACGGAAGGCGCGTATTTCGTCTTCGGCCTGCGACTGTTCTAACGGCAGGAGTCAAGCCGATGACAAGACAATGAGCAAATCAACCGTTCACGATGAACACATATTAATATATAAGATAGTTTATGAAGAAAATTGAAGCAATCATCCGCCGTTCGCGGTTCGAGGACGTGAAGGAGGCCCTGCTGGCCGCCGACATCGAGTGGTTCTCCTACTACGACGTGCGCGGCGTGGGCAAGACCCGCGAAGGCCGCATCTACCGTGGCATAGTGTATGACACCAGCTCCATCGAGCGCATCCTGCTCTCCATCGTGGTGCGCGACAAGAATGTGGAGAAGACCGTGCAGGCCGTGATGCAGGCGGCACGCACGGGCGAGATAGGCGACGGGCGCATCTTCATCCTGCCCGTGGACGACTCCATCCGCATCCGCACCGGCGAGCGGGGAGACATCTCCCTGTACAACGCAGAGCAGGAGAAGTGAAGCATGACAAATGAGGATAAATGAATTTAAAAGGTAAAAAGAACTATGGATACAATGACTCTCCTGGACACGGGCAACACAGCGTGGATGATCGTGTCGACCATATTGGTATTATTGATGACAATCCCCGGCATCGCCCTTTTCTACGGCGGGCTGGTGAGACAGAAGAACGTGCTGAGCGTCCTGATGCAGTGCCTGCTCATCGTGGGCGTGGTGAGCATCGTGTGGGTGGCTTTCGGCTACAGCCTGGTGTTCGGCACGGGGCTGATGGAGAGCGGCAGCCGGTGGGGCTGGCTCGTGGGCGGCTTTGACAAGGTGATGCTGCGCGGCATCACGCCGGACACGCTGGCGGCGGGCCACATCCCCGAACTGGTGTTCGTGCTCTTCCAGTGCATGTTCGCCATCATCACCCCGGCCCTGATACTGGGCGCGTTCGCCGAGCGCGTGAAGTTCTCGGGCTTCCTGGTGTTCACGGTGCTGTGGTGCCTCCTGGCCTACATCCCCATGGCCCACTGGGTGTGGGGCGGCGGCTTCCTGCAACAGATGGGGGCCATCGACTTTGCCGGCGGCACGGTGGTACACATCAACGCGGGCATCTCGGCCCTGGTGATGGCCCTGCTCGTGGGGCGCAGAAACGACTATAAGGCGGGTCATCCCCTGCTGCCGCACAACATCACGTTCGTCTTCATGGGCACGGCTTTCCTGTGGCTGGGCTGGTTCGGCTTCAACGCCGGCAGCGGCCTGCAGGCCGACGGCATCGCCGCCAACGCCTTCCTGGTGACCCACCTGGCCACGTGCGTCGCCGCCCTGACGTGGATGGCCATCGACTGGATACACAACAAGAAGCCCACGACGGTAGGTGTCTGCACGGGTGCCGTGTCCGGACTGGTGGCCATCACCCCGGCGGCCGGCACGGTGGACCTGACGGGCGCCTTCTTCATCGGGCTTATCACCCCCGTCGTCTGCTTCTACATGGTGGCCGTCATCAAGCCCAGGTTCCGCTATGACGATGCGCTCGACGCATTCGGCGTGCACGGCATCGGCGGCATCATCGGTTCGCTGCTGACCGGCGTCTTCGCCACACGCTTCATCTCCGGAGCGGAAGGGCCGCAAGGGGCGTTGTACGGCGACTGGCACCAGCTGTGGGTACAGGTAGTGGCCACGGTCATCTCCATCGCCTTCAGCGCGGTGATGACCTACGTGCTCTTCAAACTGACCGACCGCCTGGTAGGCATCCGCGTGGACAAGCGCGTGGAGGAGGAAGGGCTGGACATCTACGAACACGGCGAGTCGGCCTACAACAGATAGGGCCGGGGATACCCCACGCGTGACCCCCTGTTGCACCCCACGCGTGGGGTATGAAGGTACCCCACGCGTGCCCTATTGCAATACCCCACGCGTGGGGTATGGAAGCATCCCACGCGTGGGGTACAATGAACGGATTTGAAACAACATTTTATTACACTCACATATATAGTTATGTCTACATTAAGATTCAGCGTAGTAGAGAAGGCGTTCCAGGCAAAGCCCGTGGAAGTTCCCGTCCCGGCGGAACGCCCCAGCGAGTATTTCGGGAAATATGTGTTCAACCGCGAGAAGATGTTCAAGTACCTGCCCACCGATGTCTATGCCCGGCTGACGGACGCCATGGACCACGGCGCAGCCCTGGACCGCGACGTGGCCGACCGGGTGGCCGAAGGCATGAAGCGCTGGGCCATGGAACTGGGCGCGACGCACTACACCCACTGGTTCCAGCCCCTGACCGAGGGCACGGCCGAGAAACACGATGCCTTCGTGGAGCACGACGGCAAGGGAGGCATGGTGGAGGAGTTTTCCGGCAAACTGCTCGTGCAGCAGGAACCGGACGCCTCGTCCTTCCCCAACGGCGGCATCCGCAATACGTTCGAGGCACGCGGCTACAGCGCCTGGGACCCCTCGTCGCCCGTCTTCGTGGTGGGCGACACGCTGTGCATCCCCACGGTGTTCATTGCCTATACCGGCGAGTCGCTGGACTATAAGGCGCCGCTGCTCAAGGCCCTGCGCGCCGTGGACAAGGCCGCCACGGACGTCTGCCGCTATTTCGACCCGGAGGTCAAGAAGGTGATGGCCTACCTGGGCTGGGAACAAGAGTATTTCCTGGTGGACGAAGGCTTGTATGCCGCCCGTCCCGACCTGCTGCTGACCGGCCGCACCCTGATGGGCCACGAGGCTTCGAAGAACCAGCAGCTGGAGGACCATTATTTCGGCGCCATCCCCACCCGTGTGGCCGCCTTCATGAAGGACCTGGAAATCCAGGCCCTGGAACTGGGCATCCCCCTGAAGACGCGCCACAACGAAGTGGCCCCCAACCAGTTTGAACTGGCCCCCATCTTCGAGGAATGCAACCTGGCCGTGGACCACAACATGCTCATCATGTCGCTGATGCGCAAGGTGGCCCGTGCACACGGCTTCCGCGTACTGCTGCACGAGAAGCCTTTCAAGGGCGTCAACGGCTCGGGCAAGCACAACAACTGGTCGCTGGGCACCGACACCGGCGTTCTCCTGATGGCTCCCGGCAAGACGGAAGAAGAGAACCTGCGCTTCATCACCTTCGTGGTGAACACACTGATGGCCGTCTACCGCCACAACGGACTGCTGAAAGCCTCCATCATGAGCGCCACCAACGCCCATCGCCTGGGAGCCAACGAGGCGCCGCCCGCCATCATCTCCTCCTTCCTCGGCACACAGCTCAGCCGGGTATTGGACCACCTGGAAGAAAGCACGCCGGACGAACTCCTGGCCCTCAGCGGCAAGCACGGCATGAAACTGGACATCCCGCAGATACCGGAACTGCTCATCGACAACACGGACCGCAACCGCACATCGCCCTTCGCCTTCACCGGCAACCGCTTCGAATTCCGTGCCGTGGGCTCCGAAGCCAACTGCGCCAGCGCAATGATTGCCCTCAATGCCGCCGTGGCCGAACAACTGGTCGACTTCAAGCATGAGGTGGACACCCTCATCGGACAGGGCGAAACCAAGATATCGGCCATCCTGCAGGTCATCCGCCGCTACATCAAGACATGCAAGCCCATCCGCTTCGACGGCAACGGCTACAGCGAGGAATGGAAGGCCGAAGCCGCCCGCCGCGGCCTGGACTGCGAGACAAGCGTACCCGTCATCTTCGACCAATACTTGTCCGAAGACAGCATCCGCATGTTCGAGTCCACCGGTGTCCTGACCCGCAAGGAACTGGAAGCCCGCAACGAAGTGAAGTGGGAGACCTATACCAAGAAGATTCAAATTGAGGCCCGCGTCCTGGGCGACCTGGTGATGAACCACATTGTACCCGTGGCCACAGAATACCAGACCCGCCTGATAGACAATGCCTACAAACTGAAAGCCCTCTTCCCTGCCGAACAGGCGGACAAGCTTTCGGCGGAGAACATGGCCATCATCTGCAAGATTGCCGAGCACACCACCTACATCAAAGAACACGTGGACGCCATGGTCAACGCCCGCAAGGTGGCCAACAAAATCACGGACGAACGCGCCAAGGCCGTGGCCTACCATGACAACATCGCCCCCATGCTGGAGCAGATCCGCTATCACATCGACAAGCTGGAACTGATTGTGGACGACCAGATGTGGACGCTGCCCAAGTACCGGGAATTGCTGTTCATCCGATAAAGAATGCACTTTCAGACAGATACATCCTCAGAGGGGGCGCGCCGGGCTCATCCCGACACGCCCCTTGCCATTTAAATGCCCCGCCCGACGGATATCCGGGAAATAATACGTACCTTTGCGGCAGACAAAGAATTTCCTGAACATAAAAAACAAACCCCAATGAACTACGTCACCGTATCCTTCCTCAACCTCTTCTGCTACGTGCTGTGGGGCGCCGCCCGCTACATGGGCCATCCCCAACTGATGCACGTGGCCCTGCTGGCAGCCCTTGCTTCCCTGTATTTCACCGTGCGCATGCTGCTCTACTACCTGCACCATAAGGCCGACACGCCGCAAGGCACGCTGTTCCGCATCTGCTTCTCTTTCCTCTGCATCGGGTTCTTCTGCGCCTATTATACGACGGAAGCCATCTAATCCGGTGCCTACAGTGCCTGACCCGACACCTGCCGGACAAAAAAAGGCGATTGGCATAAACAAAAACAGGATGCCCGTTGTTTAGAAAGCATATCTTTGTCCTAAAGGATATGTTTCACTTTAAATAATCAGAAGAGTATGAAGAAGTTATTTCTAACAATGATGGTATGCCTGTTCGCTGCAGCCGGCATACAGGCCCAAGAGGGCAAATGGGGCATCGGCCTGAATCTGGGTTACGGTACAAATGTCTTGGACGGCCAAGCCTTCCTGGGCGGTCGTGTGCTGTATGACATTGATGACCGCTTCGATGTGGTAGGCAGTTTCAACCGTTACTTCAAGGAACATGAGGCGAAGGCTTGGGACATCAACGCCGATTTCCATTGGAACGTCTATCGCCATTCCCTTTTCGAAGTCTATCCTCTTGTAGGTATCGGCATACTGCATGGCAAGGTCGGTGATTGGAAAGAAAACTGGTTTGCCGTGAATTTGGGTGCCGGCATCATGTTCAACCTCACCGACCACTGGAAACTGGGTGCCGAACTGAAAGGCCAGATCATGAGCGACAGCCAGTTTGTTCCCCTCATCACGGCCATGTACCGCTTCTAAGCCAGTCCCAAAGGCTCCCTAACCCATACGGCTGCAAGTCTCACACAAGCACTTGCAGCCGTTTTTTCGTATTTGCGTGCTGTACATAAGCGATAAATCAGTACCTTTGCGCGAAATTATCGTTTCGTCAATAACTATAAAACAAGATATAAGCTATGGCACTTAAAGCAGGTATCGTGGGCCTCCCCAACGTGGGGAAATCCACCCTTTTCAACTGCCTGTCCAGCGCAAAGGCGCAGGCGGCAAACTTTCCTTTTTGCACGATTGACGCCCAGATGGGCCAGGTATCCGTACCCGATGAACGGCTGACCAAACTGGCCGAACTGGTACATCCGGGACGCATCGTCCCCGCCGTGTGCGACATCGTGGACATCGCCGGACTGGTGAAAGGCGCCAGCAAGGGCGAAGGACTGGGCAACCAGTTCCTGGGCAACATCCGCGAATGCGATGCCATCATCCACGTGCTGCGCTGCTTCGACAACGGCAACATCGTCCACGTGGACGGCTCGGTGAACCCCGTGCGCGACAAGGAAATCATCGACACCGAGCTCCAACTGAAAGACCTGGAAACGGTGGAGAACCGCATCAAGCGTGTGGAAAAACAGGCCAAGGTGGGCGGCGACAAGCAGGCCAAGACGGAATACGGACTCCTGCTCCGCTACAAGGAAGCCCTGGAACAGGGACGCAGTGCCCGCACCGTCACTCCGGAGAACGAAGACGAGGAGACGTGCGCCCGCCAGATGTTCCTCCTCACCACCAAGCCCGTGCTCTACGTCTGCAACGTCGATGATGCCTCCGCCGCCACAGGCAATGCCTATGTGGAGCAGGTGCGCGAAGCCATCAAGGATGAAGACGCCCAACTGATGGTCATCTCCGCTCAGACCGAGGCAGATATTGCAGAGCTGGAAACCTACGAAGAGAAACAAATGTTCCTCGAAGACCTGGGCCTGAAGGAGAGCGGCTGCAACCGACTCATCAAGGCCATCTATAAATTGCTGAACCTGGAAACGTTCATCACCGCCGGCGAAATGGAGGTGAAAGCCTGGACCTACCACAAAGGCTGGAAGGCCCCGCAGTGTGCCGGCGTCATCCACACCGACTTCGAGAAAGGCTTCATCCGCGCCGAGGTCATCAAGTACGACGACTATATAAAATATGGCAGTGAGGCCGCCGTGCGCGAGGCCGGCAAACTGGCGGTGGAAGGCAAGGACTACGTGGTGCAGGACGGGGACATCATGCACTTCCGGTTCAATGTGTAAGGTAAAAACAAGGTGTTGCCATGAGAGACCTCGAAACCCCATCGGATTCAAATCCTACCAACTACTCACCGCTAATCACTAATCACTGGACACTAAACACTATATCATCATGAACTACTTAATCGCAGGAACCGGAGGCGTAGGCGGCTCCATCGCCGCCTTCCTCGCACTGGCGGGCAAGGATGTCACCTGCATCGCCCGCGGCGAACACCTGGCTGCCATCCGCGAGCAGGGATTACGCCTGCACAGCGACCTGAAGGGCGAGCACACCCTCCGCATACCCGCCTGTACCGCCGAGGAATACCAAGGCAAAGCCGACGTCATCTTCGTCTGCGTCAAAGGCTACTCCATCGACTCCATCACCGACCTTATCCGCCGCGCGGCCAAGCCCGACACGGTGGTCATCCCCATCCTCAACGTCTATGGCACGGGGCCGCGCATCCAGCGCCTGGTGCCCGGCGTGACGGTGCTGGACGGCTGCATATATATCGTAGGCTTCGTCAGCGGCAAGGGCGAAATCACACAGATGGGACGGATATTCCGCCTGGTGTATGGCGCACACCGGGGCACGATTGTTCCCCGTGAAACGCTGGAAGAGATACAACACGACCTCGAAGAGAGCGGCATCAAGGCTGAAATCTCCGAGGACATCAACCGCGACACGTTTGTGAAGTGGTCGTTCATCTCTGCCATGGCCGTCACAGGGGCTTATTACGACGTGCCTATGGGCGAAGTGCAGAAACCCGGTGAAATCAGAGACACCTTCATCGGCCTGTCCCGCGAAAGCGCCGAACTGGGCCGCCGGCTGGGCATCGACCTCCCCGCCGACCTGGTGGAATACAACCTGAAGGTCATCGACAAGCTGGACCCGCACAGCACCGCCTCCATGCAAAAGGACCTGGCCCGCGGTCACGAAAGCGAGGTGCAGGGCCTGCTGTTCGACCTCATCGACGCGGCCAAGGCACAGGGCGTGGACATCCCGACGTACCGTCGTGTGGCACAGAAATTTATTCAATGAAGAACGAAGAACGAAGGATGAAGAATTTCCCCATACGGTAGCTTCTTTCCTCGTTCCTCAATCTTCGCTCATCACTCTTAATTCTTCATTAAATTAAAATGGACCTCTTACTCTACATCCACTGGAATCCCGACCCGACGTTCTTCCACCTCTTCGGGTTCCCCATCCGCTACTACAGCCTGTTGTGGATAGTGGGTATCGCGTGCTCGTACTTCATCGTGCGCCGCGAATACCGCGACCTCCGGATAGGCGACGACAAGTTCGACCCGCTGTTCTTCTACTGCTTCATCGGCATCCTCGTGGGCTGCCGCCTGGGCCACTGCCTGTTCTACCAGCCGGAATATTACCTGAGCGGCGTGAAGCCTTTCATCGAGATGTTCCTGCCCATCAAGTTCCTGCCGGACGGCGACTGGAAATGGACGGGCTACGAAGGCCTGGCCAGCCACGGCGGCACGCTGGGCCTCATCATCGCCCTCTGGCTCTACTGCCGACGGACGAAGATGCACTTCATGGACGTGCTGGACATCATCGCCGTGGCCACGCCCATCTGCGCCTGCTGCATCCGCCTGGCCAACCTGATGAACTCCGAAATCATCGGCAATCCCACCACGGTGCCCTGGGCTTTCATCTTCGAGCGCGTGGACCTGCAACCCCGCCACCCGGGACAATTATACGAAGCCATTGCCTACTTCATCTTCTGCCTTGGCATGTTGTACCTCTACCGTCGGGGCCTCAAGAAGCGCGCCGAGGCGACCATCGGCATGAAAAAAGACGAGGTGGCTGCCCTGCCCGCCGCCTTCCCTCAGCGTCGGGGCTTCTACTTCGGGCTGTGCCTGACGGAGATATTCCTCTTCCGCTTCTTCATCGAGTTCCTCAAAGCGGACCAGGTGGCCTTCGAGCAAGGCATGACGCTGAACATGGGCCAGTGGCTCAGCATCCCGTTCGTCCTCATCGGGGTGTATTGCATGTATTTCTACGGGAAGAAACAGACAGCCTGACCCCCGCCTCAGAAGGATCGTCCAACGCCCATAGACGCAGATATCACCGTCCGTGGGCGCAGATATCATCGCCCGTGGGCACGGATATCATCGTCCATGGACACAGACACCCCCGCCCGCAAGCACCTGTATGGCAGCTTGCGGGCGGGGGTTTATCGGTGTTTATCCAAGGGAGTCAAAAGGCCTCCATATCCGGGAGAATGCTTACTTCCCCCGCAGAATCCGCTTGATGTCATTCAGCTTGTTCAGCGCCTCCAGCGGCGTCAGGTTGTTGACGTCGAGGTTCAGGATTTCGTCGCGTATCTGGCAGAGGACGGGGTCGTCCAGTTGGAAGAAGCTCAGTTGCATGCCGCCCGCCGAAGAAGCACCTTCGGTGATGGTCTTGCCGCTGACGGTGCCTGTCTGGCGGTTTTCCTGCTCCAGCTGCTTCAAGATTTCGTCGGCACGGCGCACGATGCTCTTGGGCATACCTGCCATCTTGGCCACGTGGATGCCGAAGCTGTGCTCGCTGCCTCCGCGCTCCAGGCGGCGCAGGAAGATGACCTTGTTGTCCACCTCCTTGACCGCCACGTTGTAGTTCTTGATGCGCCGGAAGGTCTTCTCCATCTCGTTCAGCTCGTGGTAGTGCGTGGCGAAGAGCGTGCGGGCCCGTGCCCGGGGATGCTCGTGGATGTACTCCACAATGGCCCAGGCAATGGAGATGCCGTCGTAGGTGGACGTACCGCGCCCCAGTTCGTCGAACAGCACGAGGCTGCGGGGCGAGAGGTTGTTGAGGATATTGGCCGCCTCGTTCATCTCGACCATGAAGGTAGATTCGCCCACGGAGATGTTGTCGCTGGCACCCACGCGGGTGAATATCTTGTCCACCAGGCCGATGTGCGCGCTCTCCGCCGGGACGAAGCAGCCTATCTGCGCCATCAGCGTGATGAGGGCCGTCTGGCGCAAGAGGGCGGACTTACCGGCCATGTTCGGTCCCGTGATGATGATAATCTGCTGGGTCTCCGTATCCAGGTGCACATCGTTGGCAATGTAGGGCTCGCCGATGGGCAGCTGCTTCTCGATGACCGGATGACGGCCCTGGCGGATGTCCAGCACGTCATCATCGGCCAGGACGGGACGGATGTACTTGTTCTCCTGCGCCACGGTGGCAAAAGACAGGAGACAGTCCAGCCGCGCCAGTTGGTTGGCGTCAATCTGTATGGGCGGGATGAACTCCACCAGCGACTGCACCAGGTCGTTGAACAGCTGTGTCTCCAGCACCAGTATCTTGTCTTCGGCGCCCAATATCTTTTCCTCGTATTCCTTCAGCTCCTGCGTGATGTAACGCTCGGCATTGGCCAGGGTCTGCTTGCGTATCCACTCGCGGGGCACCTTGTCCTTGTGCGTATTACGCACCTCGATGTAGTAGCCGAAGACATTGTTGTAGCCGATTTTCAGGCTGGGGATGCCCGTCTCCTCGCTCTCGCGCTGCTGGATTTGCAGCAGGTAGTCCTTGCCGGAGTAGGCGATGCGGCGCAACTCGTCCAGTTCGTCGCTGACGCCACTCTTGATGACCCCGCCCTTGTTGACCAGCAGGGGCGCGTCGTTGGCAATCTCGCGTTCGATGCGGTCGCGCACGGACTGGCAGAGGTTCAGTTGCTCGCCGATGCGGTTCAGGCTGGCGTTGTCCGCCTCCTGGCATGCCGCCTTGATGGGTTCGATGGCCTGCAAGGCCACTTTCAGCGCCACCAGTTCGCGGGGCGAGACGCGTCCTACGGCCACCTTGGACAGGATGCGTTCCAGGTCGCCCACCGGATGCAGCTGCTCCTCTATCAATGCCTTGAAATCCGGATGCTTGAAGAAATACTCCACCACGTCCAGCCGGTCGTTGACGGGACGCAGGTCCTTCAGGGGGAAGAGCAGCCAGCGCTTCAGCAGTCGGGCCCCCATCGGGCTGATGGTCTTGTCGATGACGCCCAGCAGGCTGCTGCCCCCGTCGTTCATCGAGTCCATCAGTTCGAGGCTGCGCACGGTGAACTTGTCCAGGCGGACAAACTTCTCCTCCTCAATGCGGGCCAGGGAGGTGATATGTCCTATCTGCGTGTGCTGCGTCATGAGGAGGTACTGGAGGATGGCCCCCGAAGCGATGATGCCGTTCTTCAGATGCTCCACGCCGAAACCCTTGAGGTTCTTCACCTCGAAATGCTTCAACAGCTTCTCGCGGGCCGTGCTCTCGGTGAACACCCAGTCGTCCAGCTCGTAGGTGAAGAATTTACTGCCAAAATTCCCTTCGAACATCAGACGCTTGCCGCGTTCGAACAGCACCTCTTTGGGCGCGAAGTTGTTCAGCAACTTGTCCACGTAGTCCGTCGTTCCTTCCGAAGTAAGGAACTCGCCCGTCGAGATGTCCAGAAAGGCCACGCCGCACACCCCTTTGCCGAAGTGGACGGCAGCCAGGAAATTGTTCTCCTTATAATTCAGTATATTGTCATTGATGGACACGCCCGGAGTCACCAGCTCGGTGATGCCGCGTTTCACCAGCTTCTTCGTCAGTTTGGGGTCTTCCAGCTGGTCGCAGATGGCCACGCGCTTGCCGGCCCGGATCAGTTTGGGCAGGTAGGTATCCAGGGCATGGTGAGGGAAACCGGCCATCTCGATGGTCTGTCCCGCCTTGCCATTGTTGCGCTTAGTCAGGGTGATGCCCAGGATTTCAGAGGCCACGACGGCATCGGTGGAATAGGTTTCGTAGAAGTCCCCGCAACGAAACAGCATCACGGCGTCCGGGTGCTTGGCCTTGAGGTCGAGAAACTGCTTCATCATGGGGGTGAGGACTATATTCTTATCATTACTCATGAGGGTAAGTTTGCTTTAGGCCGGCAAACTTAGACAAAAATCCCCGATTATTCAGCCTGCGGCGAAAAAAAATCCCATTATCCACTAGGGATGTCCTCTCTTCAAACGCTATTATCCTGAAAAAGGCAAAAAACCAGGCATTATGAATAGAGAATTGCTGTATCGTTTCTTCGAAGGCCGCGCATCGGCGGAAGAAATGAAAGACATAAAGGAATGGAGCGAAAGTTCCGCCGACAACCACCGGTCCCTGCTGCGGGAGCGGAAGTTGTTCGATGCCATGCTGGTGCTCAGTTCCATGAAGTCCGGCAAGGAAGAACGCCCCGCACCGGCCATCCGCCGTCCGCGCCGCCTCGTGCGCGAACTGCTGAAGGCAGCCGCCATCATAGCGGTGACGGTCTGCAGCACCACGGCCATTTGGTTTTCAATAGGTAATAACAGGTATGCTCACATGGCCATGCAGACTGTCACCGTACCCGCGGGGCAGCGCGCCAACGTCATCCTGGCCGACGGCACCAGCGTGTGGCTGAACGCCGGTACCACCCTTACCTATCCGTCCATCTTCGACGGCGACCGCCGCGAAGTCACCCTGGACGGCGAAGCCTACTTCGACGTGACCCACAACGAAGAACAGCCCTTCAGGGTGCGCACCCACCAGATGGACATCGAGGTACTGGGCACGGAGTTCAACGTAGAAGCCTATGCGGACCTCAACCGCTTCGAGACCTCCCTGATACGGGGATGCGTCAAGGTCAGTTCGGCTGACAACCCCTCGCAACATATCATCCTCGCCCCCAACCAACGGACACGGGTGGAGGACGGCCGCCTGGTCGTGGACAACATCGAAGACTTCGACGTCTACCGCTGGCGCGAAGGTCTCTACTGCTTTCATGAGAAGCCCCTGGCCGACATCATGAAGGACCTGGAGAAATACTTCGACCTCGACATCAAACTGGAAAATCCCGACCTGGCAGACATCGTCCTGACCGGCAAGTTCCGTATACCCGAAGGCCTGGACTACATCCTGCGCGTACTGCAACTCGACGTAAACTTTACCTACCGCCGCGACGTGGAAAAGAACATACTCTACATCAATTAACCATGCTATCAAACCATTTAAAACAACCTGGAATCATGAGAAAGCCGACGTAAAAACAAACCGTTACCCGTAACCTTGCCTCTTGCGGAAAGACAACAGAAAAACCGGCAAGTGCTTGCACCACCTGCCGGCTACGAGGCATCAATACAATTTTTATTCCTAAAAACTTATTAAACACTCATCAACAAAGGTATGCAAAACATTCCTATGGTGGATTTCCATGTACCAAGAAATCCGGAAATTAAACATTTATTAAGATTCGCAAAGACAGCCACCGTCTGTCTCTGCTTCGGCACCATGTGCCTGATGGGCGGAAAAGCTTATGCGCAGGAAGCCAAAGTGAACATCGACCGCAAAGACGCGCGCATCGAAACCATCCTGAACGAGATTGAGAGCCAGACGGACTATCTGTTTGTCTACAAGAAAGACATTGACGTGACCCGCCTCTGCACCGTCGATGCAGCAGGCAAAAGCGTGGCCGACATCCTTACGCAGATATTCCGCGGCACAGGCGTAACCTGGAAAATGGAAGGCAAGCACATCGTCCTGACCCGCCAGGACGGCGCCCGTTCCCAACAGACCGGCCAAAAGGGCAAACGAACCGTGACGGGACAAGTCTTGGACGAAGCGGGCGAACCTGTCATCGGTGCCTCCATTCTGGAAGAAGGCACGACCAACGGCATCATCACCGACATCGACGGCAACTTCTCCCTGACAACCGCGGAAGGCAGCAACCTACAGATTTCGTACATCGGCTACCAGACGATGACCGTAAAGCCCGAGGACGGAAAAGCCCTCCGGATTGTGTTGAAAGAAGACAGCGAACTGCTGGACGAAGTAGTGGTAGTGGGCTTCGGCACGCAGAAGAAGGTGAACCTGACGGGAGCCGTCAGCGTGGTAACGGCCAAAGAGATAGAACAACGTCCCGTGGCCAATCTGACCCAGGCCCTGCAAGGTATGGTGCCGGGCTTGCAGATCACACAGACCAATGGTAGCCTGGAAGATTCACCCAGCATCAACGTGCGCGGCACCACCACCATCGGCCAAGGTACCAGCGGCTCCCCGCTTGTGCTGATTGACGGCGTGGAAGGCGACCTGAACTCGGTAGCCCCGCAAGACGTGGCCAGCATCTCCGTACTGAAAGATGCGGCCGCCTCGTCCATCTACGGTTCGCGCGCACCGTTCGGCGTCATCCTCATCACCACCAAGTCCGGCAACGATGAAGGCAAGGTGACTGTCAGCTATAACAACAGCTTCCGCTTCGGCACACCTATTAATATGAACCACATGATGAACTCCGTGGACTTTGCCAGCTGGATGAACGATGCCACCACCAACGAAGGCGATGGCGTCTACTTCACGCAAGAGCGCATGGACCAAATCGTGGCCTACCACAACGCAAAGCCTTATGGACCGGGATCACGCATCACCAGCGACGGCACCATTCTCTACTCCATCGGCGAGCGCAACGACGGCAGCGGCCTGTGGCAGGACGGCTATGCCTACGGTATCAATGACGAGGACTACTTCGACTTCATCTTCAAGAAATGGACTTTCTCGCAGGAGCACAACTTCAGCGTAAACGGCGGCAACAAGAAACTGAACTATTACGCCTCGGCCAACTACCTCAACCAGAACGGTATGATCAACCTGGGCGAAGACGGTCTGAACCGCTACAACGTCATGTTGAAGGTCAACTCTGAAATCACCCAGTGGCTGCGCTTCAACTACTCCATCCGCTTCAGCCGCCAAGACTACAAACGCCCTGCCACCATGACTTCCAGCCTGTATCACGACATGGCACGCCAGGGATGGCCCGTCCTGCCCACCTACGACCGCAACGGCTACCTGTATTCGTCGCCTTCACCCCTGCTGGGACTGGCGGAAGGAGGTACGGACCGCTGGCAAAGCGACCGCCTCAGCCAGCAGGTGAACTTCCAGATAGAACCCGTCAAGAACTGGATTACCCACATCGACTTCAACTACAGCACGTACAGCAACGACCGTCACTGGGATTCCCAGGAACTGTACAACCACGACGTGAACGGCAATCCCGTAGTATTGGAAGACGACTCCGAAGTACACGAAGGACTCTACAAGACCAACTACTACAACTTCTCGGCTTACTCCGAATACACCCATCTTTTCAACGAGGTGCATAACTTCCACATCATGGCCGGTTTCCAGGCCGAAGACCTGAAAGAAAGACAATACGGCCTGACGCGCGACGGCATCCTGTTCAGCAACAAATCGCAGATTGACATGACCACGGGCCTCGGCCCCGATGGCAGCGAGGTGCCCCCCAGCGTGTATGGCTCCGAGAACGAATGGTGCACCGCCGGTTTCTTCGGCCGCATGAACTATGCCTATGACGACAAATACCTGTTCGAGGCCAATGTGCGTGCCGACGGAACTTCCCGTTTCCGCGGCAATAACCGCTGGAAAGTATTCCCCTCGGTTTCGGTGGGATGGAACATTGCCCGCGAAGCTTTCTTCGAACCGTTGGCCGACGTCATCGGCATGCTGAAACTGCGCGCTTCCTTCGGTACGCTGGGCAACCAGAATACCACCAACTGGTATCAGACCTACCAGACCATGAGCGTGGGAGCCTCCAACGGCTACTGGCTGATGAACGGCCGCCAGCCCAACACGGCCTATGCGCCCGCACTGGTTTCAGAGGACCTGACCTGGGAAACCATACAGACCACCAACCTCGGTCTGGACTGGAGCCTGTTGAACAACCGACTCACCGGTTCATTCGAGTATTACATCCGCGACACCAAGGACATGGTGGGCTATGCCCCCGAACTGCCCAACATCCTGGGAGCTTCCGTGCCGGTGACCAACAACACCGACCTGCGCACCTCCGGCTGGGAATTGACCTTAGGGTGGAGAGACCAACTGAAAAACGGGCTCGGCTACGGCATCGCCTTCAACCTGTCTGACGCACGCACCAAAATCACCCGCTATCCCAACAACCCGACCAACAACATCTGGAGTTACATTGCCGGACGCTATACCGGAGAAATCTGGGGTTACACCACCGTAGGACTGGCACGCACCGATGAAGAGATGCAGCAACACCTGGCCACCTTGCCCAACGGCGGACAAGACGCTCTGGGTTCCGACTGGCGGGCAGGCGACATCATGTATGCCGACCTGAACGGAGACGGCCGTATCTCCTCAGGCGAAGAGACATTGGACGACCACGGCGACTTGTCGGTCATCGGCAACAACACGCCGCGCTTCCTCTTCGGCCTTGACCTGAACGCCAACTGGAAGGGTTTCGACTTACGGGCATTCTTCCAGGGCGTGATGAAGCGCGACGTCTGGAATGGAAGCGTGTTCACCTTCGGTACCAGTGGCGGAGGCATGTGGTATGACACGGGCATCGAAGCCGTAAGCGACTATTTCCGCAACGAAGATACCTGGTCCGTGCAGCAAGGCTACAAGGAGGCCAACGTAGACGGCTACCTGCCCCGCCCGCTGCACAGCTACAAGAACCAACAGACGCAGACTCGCTACCTGCAAAATGCAGCTTACATCCGCCTGAAAAACCTGCAAATCGGCTACACCATCCCCACCGTCATCACCAAACGCTGGGGCATCGAGAACCTCCGCGTCTACTTCTCGGGCGAAAACCTGTGGACCCTTTCGGGCGTAGACAAGCAGTATGACCCCGAAACACTGACCGGCGGTTACGAAGGCGAAGGCATCGGTTATCCATTATCCAAGACATTATCGTTCGGCATAAACATCACCTTATAATTCAACCAAGAAATGAAAACTTTAAGAATATTATCAAGCGCATTGCTACTCTCGGCCACGCTGGCCTCTTGTGAAGACTTCTTAGACAAGGAACCGCCCTCGTATGCCGTCCCCGAAGATTACTACCGCTCGGAAGACCAGATTCAGGCTGCCGCCAACGCTTTCTATACGGACGTGGCGCCCAACCTCCAAGGCGCATTCTCGGACGACTATACCGACATACAGGCCGGCACATCCGCCAACGGCATGTATGCCGAAGGACAATGGCGTGTGGGTCGTGACAACAGCAACTGGGACTGGACGCTTATCCGCAACATCAACTACTCGCTCAACACCTCGGTGCAACGCTATAAGAACGGCGAGGTAAAAGGCAGCGCCCAGAACATCGAACAATACATCGGCGAGATGTACTTCTTCCGTGCCTACCGCTACTTCATCATGCTGCGCAACTGGGGCGACCTGCCCATTGTCACCGAAGCTATGCCCGATGATGAAGCCGTGTTGGTGGCTGCCAGCAAGCGCCGCCCGCGCAACGAAGTGGCACGCTTCATCATCGCCAACCTGGACACGGCACGCACCTATATGAAAGACGGTTTCGACCCCGTGCGCAACCGCGTATCCAGAGACGTGGCTACCCTGGTGAAGTCACGCGTGGCCTTGTTCGAAGCCTCCTGGCTGGAGAACTTCAAGAACACCCCCTTCGTTCCCAACGGACCGGAATGGCCGGGCAAGAGCAAGGACTATAACGCCAACTACGAGTATCCGTCGGGCAGCATCGACAACGAAGTGCGCTACTTCCTGGAAATAGCCGCCGAGAGCGCCGAAGAAGTGGCCGAGAAATACAAGAACTCGCTCACCCGCAACACCGGCATCGTGCCCCAAAGCGAGGATGACGACAACCCCTATTTCTACATGTTCGGCGCAGTCGACATGTCGGGCTATCCGGACATCCTGATGTGGCGCGGCTTCGACAAGAGCCTCGTCACCAACGGAACGGAGGTAGGCGTACAGTTCGGCAACTGGGGCGTAGGCGTCACCCGCAACGGCGTGGAACGGTTTGTCATGAGCGACGGCAAGCCCTGGTATGCCACCCACGACGGATTCCGATACGACGACAGCACCATCGGCAACGTGCGCCAGAATGCCGACCCGCGCCTGCACATTTTCCTGAAAGAGCCGGGACAGCTGAACGTGTTCAAGAACATGGAAGAAAGCACCACCCACGCCGTACCCGTAGAGCCCTATCCTGACATCCTGATAAGCGACTACAACAAGGCTTACAGCACCGGATACGCCCTGCGCAAAGGCGGCACCTTCGACAAGGCCCTGTGCGAAAACGGATTGGCCTACAACGGCGCCATCTCCTTCCGCGCCACCGAAGCCCTGCTGAACTACATGGAAGCCCAATATCTGCTGACCCACGATATCAACTCCGGACACATCCTGGAGTATTGGAAAACGGTGCGTACCGCAGCCGGGTTCACCGGTAATGCCGTAGACCCCACCGTCACCATCGAGGCCACGGACATGGCACAGGAACGCTCCGACTGGGCTTCGTACACCGCCGGACAGCAACTGACCGACCGCGTGCTCTACAACATCCGCCGCGAACGCTGCTGCGAACTCTTCGGCGAAGGATACCGCTCGATGGACCTCTCCCGCTGGCGTTCGTACGACCAGATGCTGACAGAACCCTACCATGTGGAGGGCTTCCACCTGTGGAACACCCCGATGGAAGACTGGTACACCGGACTGGTGAGCGACGGCAGCGCATCGGCCAACGTCTCCTCGCCCTCGCTGAGCGAATACCTGCGTCCCTACGAGAAGAACATGACCTCCGGCAACCTGTACCGCAACGGATACATCTGGAAGATGGCCCACTACCTGCAACCCATGCCTATCCGCCAGTTGCTGCTCACGGCCGACGACCACGCTTCCGTGGAACGCTCGCCGCTGTATCAGAATCCCTACTGGCCCACAGAGGCTGACCTGGCAGCTGAACAGTAAAGGCAGTCCACACAAAGGACTTGGTTCCAGTACGGGTGGAACCAAGTTCCATAGCCTCTGGAACCAAGTTCCATAACTACTGGAACCAGGTTCCGTGGCTACTGGAACCAACGATTGAAGATACACAAGCACAACACTATATATAAGACGACAACAGAGTAACTGTTAAGTACACAGAGACGCGAAGGGGTAACCTGCATTCCGGAGCGGAGACGCCATCATCGGACGCCCCTGCATCCTATACTTTTGACTTAAAAAAAGGTAAAAGCGGATACAGTGCTGCCCCTTCGTTTATCTGTGTCGGAAAACAATCCTTACTTTTGCCACACGTTAGTTTACCGATAAACCGACCCACATGATCAGTTACTTAACAAACCTATCAGGATTATGAACAAGAAATTACTATTGACTTTATGCCTGGGCAGTTGGGCCCTGGGCTTGGCGGCCCAATCGGACTTCCGCCTCACGCATGGCCCCTACTTACAGGAAGTGACCACGGGCAAAGCCACCGTGGTGTTCCAGACCTCCGGGAAGGCTTTCTCCTGGGTCGAGGTGAAACCTCACGGAGCCCCTGACGGAGAGGCGGTGCGTTGCTATGCCACCCGCGACGGACAGCGGATGGCCAACGACACGTTTCATGCCATACGGCTGCAAGGATTAAAACCAGCCGGGACCTATGACTACCGGATTGTCTCCAAGGAGATGGTGGATTTCCAGCCCTACAAGGTGGTGTTTGGCGACAGCATTACCTCGGACTGGCACCGCTTCTCCACGCTTGACCCCGCACGCCGGGGAGCTTCCATCTTTATCACCAGCGACATGCACAGCGATGCCGCCAAGCTGGACACGCTGCTTCAACTGGCAGATTATCAAACATGCGACGCCTTTTTCTATGCGGGAGACATGATGAGTTACATAGATAACCCTGAGTTACCCTTCACTTCATTTATCGACCTCAGCGTGGAGCGGTTTGCTTCGTCCATCCCTTTTGAGGTGGTGAGAGGCAACCACGAGACGCGCGGCCACCTGGCACGCAGCTTCTCCCATTACTTCCCCAAGGAGAACGGGAAGATTTACGGAGCCTACCGCCTGGGCGACCTCATGATCGTGATGCTGGACAGTGGCGAGGATAAGTCGGATGCCCACCCCGTATATGCCGGCCTGAACGACTTCGACGGCTATCGTGCCGAACAGGCCCGCTGGCTGGAGCAACTGATAGAAAGCGATGACTACAAGACGGCGCGCTACCACATCGTCATCTCCCATTTCCCGATGGTCATGCCGGAGAAAGACAAGGCCGAGGGCACCTGGAAGGGCTGGGAAGACGCCATCCGCCGCTTCCTCCCGGTGCTGAACAAAGCCGGGGTAGACCTGCTGGTGGCCGGCCACACGCATCGCTACGCCTATTATGAACCCGGTGCCGACGGAAACGGCTTCCCGGTGCTGATACAGGGATTCTATAGTGCGGTGCGCCTGGACGTAGAGGATGGCAAGATTGCCCTGAAAGTGGTCGACACTCGGGGGAATATCTTGAAGCAGGAGACGTTAGTGGTTAGCGACGGGCGTCGTCTGCAATGATCCATATTATTCACCAATACAAACCTAAAAAAACAAACGTATGAAACTGAGAAAACTATTACTTTCCGGCCTCCTGGCGTGCGGACTGCTGGCCACGTCCTGCTCCGCCCCCCAGGGAGAGCCGCACGACTTCTCCGTGGGCAACCGGACCTTCCTGCTCGACGGGAAACCTTTCGTGGTGAAAGCCGCCGAAATGCACTACACGCGCATTCCCGCCGAATATTGGGAACACCGCATCGAGATGTGCAAGGCACTGGGCATGAACACCATCTGTATCTACGCCTTCTGGAACATCCACGAACAACGCCCCGGCGAATTCAACTTCGAGGGACAAAACGACATCGCCCGCTTCTGCCGCCTGGCACAGAAACACGGCATGTACATCATCCTGCGGCCCGGACCCTACGTCTGCTCAGAGTGGGAAATGGGCGGACTGCCCTGGTGGCTGCTGAAGAAAAAGGATATCCGGCTGCGCACCAACGACCCCTACTTCCTGGAACGCACCAGAATCTACATGGACGAAATCGGCAAACAACTGGCCGACCTGCAAGCGCCCCGCGGCGGCAACATCATCATGGTGCAGGTGGAAAATGAATACGGAGGCTATGCCGTGGACAAGAAATACATCGCCAACATCCGCGACATTGTCCGGGGAGCCGGCTTTACGGACGTGCCCCTGTTCCAATGCGACTGGAGCTCCACCTTCCAGCTGAACGGACTGGACGACCTGCTGTGGACCATCAATTTCGGCACAGGCGCCAACATCGACGCCCAGTTCAAGGCCCTGCGCGAGGCACGTCCCGAGACGCCCCTGATGTGCAGCGAGTTCTGGAGCGGATGGTTCGACCACTGGGGACGACGCCACGAGACGCGCGACGCCGAGACCATGGTGGCAGGCATCCGCGACATGCTGGACCGCGGCATCTCCTTCTCGCTCTACATGGCACACGGAGGCACCACCTTCGGACATTGGGGAGGCGCCAACTGCCCGCCCTACTCGGCCATGTGCAGCTCGTATGACTACGACGCTCCCATCAGCGAAGCCGGATGGGCCACCCCGAAATACTACAAGTTGCGCGACCTGCTGATGCAGTATGCCGATTCGGGACAGGTCATCCCCGACGTACCGCAAGCCTTGCCCGTCATAGAGATACCCACCATCCGCCTGGAAGAAGTGGCACCCTTGTTTGACAACCTGCCCGAACCCCAGACGACCGACAGCATACAGCCCATGGAAGCCTTCGACCAGGGTTGGGGAACCATCCTCTACCGCACCACTCTGCCGCAAGACGTGGACGAAGGCACTATCCTCCTCGTGGACGAAGCCCACGACTGGGCACAGATTTTTGCCGACGGCAAACTGCTGGGCCGCATGGACCGCCGACGCGGCGACAACAGCCTGCCGCTGCCCGCCCTGAAACAGGGAACACAGCTGGACATCCTGGTGGAGGCCATGGGGCGCGTCAACTTCGACCGCGCCATCCACGACCGCAAGGGAATCACCGAACGGGTGGAACTGCTGACCGACGACCAACATCAGACGCTGAAGAACTGGCAGGTGTACAGCTTCCCCAACGATGCCGACTTTGCCGCACAGAAGAACTTCCGTAAAGGCGACAAGCTGGACGGTCCCGCCTACTACCGCGCCACTTTCGACCTGGAGGAAACGGGAGACGTCTTCCTGGACATGCAGACCTGGGGCAAAGGCATGGTATGGGTCAATGGCAAAGCCATAGGACGCTTCTGGCAGATCGGGCCGCAACAGACGCTCTATATGCCCGGATGCTGGCTGAAGAAAGGCAAGAACGAAATCGTGGTCCTCGACCTGCTGGGACCTGAGAAAGCCGAAGTGACCGGCCTGAAACAACCCATCCTGGACATGCTGCGCACGGAAGAGCCCCTGACCCACCGCAAAGAGGGCGAAACCCTCTCGCTGAAAGGAGAAACGCCCGTAGCCACCGGACGCATGGCCGCCGGCAACGGCTGGCAGGAAGTCAAGTTCGACCGCCCGGCAAAGGGCCGCTACGTCTGCCTGGAAGCCCTCGACGCACAAGACGGCAAGGATTATGCCGCCATTGCCGAACTCTACCTGCTGGACGCTGAAGGCAAACCGCTCTCGAGACAGAAGTGGCAGATAGACTACGCCGACAGCGAGAGCACCAGCTGGGGCAACTATGCCGCCGACAAGGTGTACGACCTGCAAGAGTCCACCTACTGGGGCACCGCCGAAGGCATCCCCTACCCCCACACCGTAGTGATTGACCTGAAGGAAAGCTGCACGGTGAGCGGCCTGCGCTACCTGCCGCGTGCCGAAGAAGGCGCCCCGGGAGCCATCAAGGGCTACAAAGTGTACATCAAAGAGACGCCCTTCGACCGTTGTTCTAAACTCGAATGGTAGAAGCCAAGAGGATAGGATGTATCAAAATATAAAATGGCACGCAGATGACACTGATTAAACAGATTTTCGCAGATTTGTCTAACTGTAAATCAACGAAGTATAATCAGTGGTCATCTGTCGCATCTGCGTCATCTGCGTGCCATTTTATATTTCGGCACACTCTCTTGTTTATACCCCCAAGAAAAAAGCTACCAAGCAGGACGAAGGCAGATAGTCCTTCAGCAGGGCGCGCAGTTGCTTGTTAGCCTTGGTGATGTGAAACTCCACCCCCTTCACCGTAATGCCCAGCCGCTCGGCAATCTCCCGGTGGGACAGATCCTCACGGCGGCTCATGAGGAAGACACGGCGCGTCTGCTCGGGCAAAGCCGCCAATGCCCTGGCCACCAGGTGACGGATTTCGTCCGTGAACAAGTCCGAAGGTTCAAAGTCCTCCAAAGAGGCTATACGCGTGGAAAGCTCCCAAAGGTGCAACTGATAAAGCTCCCCGTGAACGTCCTGGCTCACCTGCTCATGACGCAAATGGTCGATGCACCTATGTTTGATAACGGTCAGGACATACGCCTGCGGATTGGCCCCCTCGGGCAGATTCTCCCGATTGTTCCAATAATACATGAATGCCTCCATGACAATGTCCTCGGCCACCATCTCGTCATGCACATAGGTATGGGCAAAACGGATGAAACCTTGCCGACATTCACTGAAGAAGTCATTAAACTGACGCAGGTCCATCACTTTATTGTTTTTTGCAAAAATAACACAAATACAATAAGAAAGTGCTGGGGAATAAAATTTTAACTATTCCTCCTCTTCCGGTCCATGCCGCCAACACACGGCTCTCCCTTCCCGCAAGAGAAAAGGACACATCGGTTAACGAATGTAGCCAAGGCATAAAACATGTTATATAACACATTTCTTTCGCCGGGAAATTTGCAGATTCTCCGGAAAGCCGTACCTTTGCAACGTGTTTTTCATAGTATTAGATTTAAGGTTAACAAAGGTTGGGCTCAGCGGAGCCCTTTTTTTATGCCCGTTGCCAATTCCCCTTGTAGAAAGACAGAAGCAAGTTTCCGCGGCCATTTATCCTTGCTTCTATGACCATTTATCCTTGCTTCTATATCGGTTGAAGCATAGGAAAGCATTATGGGGTAGAATGCGGACATTCATTAATCGAGTAGGAGGAAAACGAAGTAGTTTTCTTCCTACTTTCGTTTTCCGACCT
>DHKFC23501__coassemble_1042_pt1 | contig 93935 bp, 73 predicted proteins | sample DHKFC23501__metabat2_low_PE_030 | metagenome-assembled genome bin DHKFC23501
TCAAACGACAAACAAATCAGAGCTGTGAAACTGGCCTTTGACAAGCTCGCGGTTGACGCCTGACAGGCTAAAATCACTTGCGAAACTTAAGTATAATAAGTAGATGTTCAAATTTAGTTTATATGATAGGAGTTAAGAGGTGAAGGAGTTACCACTCCGCTTTGCTCCGTTGGGAGTTAAGCCGATAGTAAGTCAATGAGTCGCCGTATACACAGAAGGTATTGGCTTAACTCCTTAACTTCTTAAACTCCTTAACTCCTCAAAAGATACTATCATTTGATTCTTGCGACTTACTTATATAAAATAGGTATGTCAGCGTTCGGTGAGCAGTTCGAGTTGGGGCACGACGATTTCGCCGCGGTGTAGCTCCACCAGTCCGCTGTTTTGCAGGGAATTCAGCACCTTCGATATGTTCATGCGGGTCTCGTTGCAGATACGGGCCAGGTCCTCCATCTTGATTTTCAGTATTTTCTCGCCGGTAGGCCGTTCGGCTTGGTTGGCGATGAAGCGGATGATGCGTTCCTCCACGTCGCCCGTGGAGGAGACTTGCAGGCGTCGGTGCAGTTTTTGGGCCCGGTTGCAGACGATGTTGAGGTAGTTCAGCCGGAATATCTCGTATTTGAACATCTCGTTCATGACGAAACGCTTGCTGATGCAGATGGTATGTGCCTTTTCCAGGGCGGTGTAAGTGGCGGTGAAAGTGGTGTACATGCCGAACATGGAGTAAGGCTCAAGGAGGCAAGGAGCTTCATATTGCTCGGTGAACTGGTAGATGCGGTCGACCGAAGGAGTCGTGGCGCTCACCCCTCCCTTCAGGACAAAGATGAAGCGGTCGCAATTGTCGCCGTAGGCGGCGATGATTTCGCCCGGTTTGTGTTGGGTGAAGTGTAGTTTAACTTTCTCCAGAATGCTAGTGAAGTCTTCGTGCGCCAATCCCTGAAAGAGGGGCAACTGCAGCAGTGTGTCAAACATTGTGTCCATATTGGGTCTTTGCCTCCTTGTTTTACGGCAAAAATACGCATTCTTGGGGGGATGGGGGTGACATTCCGCGCTTTTTTATCATTTCTTAATAGAGCGGTCGTCAACGGTTTTTCCAGAATGCGGAGTAGAACATCAGCATGACGGCAAACATCTCCAGACGTCCCAGCAGCATGAGGAACGAGCTGAGCCATTTGCCGGCTTCGGGCAGTGCGCTCCAGGAGTAGGCGGGGCCATAGTTGCCCAGGGCCAGACCCGCGTTGCCCATGCTGGAGACGGTGACGCTGATTGCTTCCATGAATTCCACGCCCATCAGCATGAAGAGCAGCCATCCTATCAGGATGCACAGCAGGTAGAGGCAGATGAAGATGCCCACGCTGAGCACCACGCTGGGAATGACGGTCTGGCGGTTGACCCGTATCTGCATCACGGCGTTGGGGTGCAGCAGCTTGCGGAAGTGATTGCGGATGCCGCGCGACATGATGAGCAGGCGCAGGTTCTTGATGCCGCCGCTGGTGGAGCCGGTACAGCCGCCTGCCAGCATGGCGTAGATGAGGAATATCCACGTGAAGGACGGCCATAGCATGTAGTCGTCTGTGGCGAAGCCGGTCGATGTGTGCAGCGTCACCACCTGGAAGAAGGCTTTGCGGAAAGCCTCTTCGACGCCGTAATTGTTCTTCAGAACCAAGGCCACCGCGATGCAAAGGGTCAGCACGAGGATGGAGCCCAGGAACCAGCGGGTCTCCTCGTCGCGCCAGATCTTGCCGAACTTGCCCTTCAGGCACGAGAAGTAGAGCGAGAAGTTGATGCCGGACAGGACCATGAAGATGGCTGTCACATATTCTATATATGGAGAGTTCCAGTAGGCGATGCTGGCCTGCTTGGTGGAGAGCCCCCCGGTGGATACCGTGGCAAACGTCTGGCAGACGGAGTCGAACCAGCCCATGCCGCCCAGGCGGAGCAAGACAGTCTGGCTGACGGTCAGGATCAGGTAGATGGTCCACAGCCAGCGGGCCATGGTGCTCACCTTGGGATGGATTTTGTCATGCGTCACGCCCACCGCCTCGGCCGAGAACAACTGCAGGTTGCTCCCGTCGCTGAAGGCGGGCAGGATGGCGATGGCGAAGAACACGATACCCAGGCCGCCTATCCAGTGCGTCAGCGAGCGCCAGAAGAGGATGGCGTGCGACTGCGTGTCGATGTCGTCCATGATGGTGGCTCCCGTGGTGGTGAAGCCGGACATGGTCTCGAAGAAGGCGTCGGCCACCGTGGGCACGCTGTGGCTCAGCAGGAAAGGCAGCATGCCGCAGAGGCTGAACAAGGCCCACGTCAGTGCGGCCACGCAATAGCCGTCGCGCTTGCTCATGCGCCGCTCGGCCTTTCGGCCGGCCAGCAGCAGCAATCCGGCCACTACGGCGGTGATGCCCGCCGAGAGCAGAAAGGCCAGCCCGTCCTGTTCGCCATAACCCCAGGCCACGCCCACGCAGGTGAGCAGCATGCACACTTCCACCAGCAAAAGGACGCCCAGCACACGGCAGATGATGCGCCGGTTGATGAGGCTGTTCCGTTTCTTGCTCGCTACATAAACACTGTCTGATATGTATCCTTCCATTGCTTGTCGATTTTCTGTTTTTTGAGTGTCTTGTCCGGGGATATCTCCGCGCGTGCCGGGAGATATCCCCGCGTCTGTCCGCAGATATCTCTGCCCGTACTGGCGGATATCTCTGCCGTGCCGGCGGGTGATATCCCGGAATTGCGGTGCAATACTACGATAATTTGTTCGAAATCTGAAAAAAAACGTGTTTTTTATTTTGTTTATGCGCATTATTTCGTACTTTTGGACGTTGCTACGAGATATGTGGCACAGATGAACCTGGACAATTAACCTTTAAATAAAGTACAACATGAGTTATTTACGATTTGACAAGACTCTGATGACCAACCTTCAAGAGTCTTTGCCGCGAGAAATACTCCGGACAAACAAGTCGGGCGCTTATCATTGTACGTCTATTGTGGATTGCAACACCCGCAAGTATCATGGCTTGCTGGTGATTCCCGTTCCTAATCTGGACGATGAGAATCACGTGTTGCTGTCTTCGCTGGACGAAACGGTGATTCAGCATGGCGCCGAATTCAACCTGGGACTGCATTATTATGGCAATGGCCACTTCAGCCCTAACGGTCACAAGTACATCCGCGAGTTCGATTGCGAGCACATCCCCGCCACCACCTACCGCGTGGGAGGCGTTATTCTGCGCAAGGAGAAGATTTTCGTTCACCATGAAAACCGTATCCTGATCCGCTACACCTTGGTGGATGCCCATTCTGCCACGACCCTCCGCCTTCGTCCCTTCCTGGCTTTCCGCAGCGTGCGCGAGTATACGCACGAGAATGCCCAGGCCAACCGCGACTACCAGCAGGTGGAGAACGGCATCAAGACGTGCATGTATCCCGGCTATCCCGAACTGTACATGCAGCTGAACAAGAAATGTGAGTTCCACTTCCAGCCGGACTGGTACCGTGGCATCGTCTACACCAAGGAGCAAGAGCGTGGTTACGATTTCAACGAAGACCTGTACGTGCCGGGCTATTTCGAGATGGACATCAAGAAGGGCGAGAGCATCGTCTTCTCCGCAGGCGTTTCCGAGGTGTCCACGCACAACCTCATCGAGACTTTCGAATACGAGGTGGCCGACCGCACGCCGCGCGACAACTTCCTGCACTGCCTGACCAACTCTGCCCACCAGTTCCACAACAAGCAGGGGGATGAGCATTACATCCTGGCCGGTTATCCGTGGTTCAAGTGCCGTGCGCGCGACCTCTTCATCTCCTTGCCGGGCCTCACGCTGGCCGTGGGCGAGCAAGATGAGTTCGAAGATGTGATGCAGACCGCCGCCAAAGCCCTCCGTCAGTACATGGCCGGTGAGCCGCTGACCTACAAGATTTATGAGATGGACCATCCGGACATCCTCCTGTGGGCCGTATGGACCCTCCAGCAGTATGCCAAGGAGACGTCGCGCGAGCACTGCCGCCAGATGTACGGCAGCCTCCTGCAGGACATCATGAAGTTTATCCTCAGCCGCAAGCACGACAACCTCTTCCTGCATGACAATGGCCTGCTCTACACCAACGGGACCGACCATGCCGTGACGTGGATGAACTCCACCGCCAACGGGCGTCCGGTCATTCCGCGTACGGGATATGTGGTCGAGGTCAATGCGTTGTGGTATAACGCCCTGCGCTTTGCCGCCGACATGGCGCGCGAAGGCGGTGACACCATCTACGCCGACAGCCTGGAGGCTCAGGCCGGACAGACGGCCAAGGCCTTCGTCGAGGTGTTCCGTAACGAATATGGCTACCTCTTCGACTATGTGGACGGCTATATGATGGACTGGAGCGTGCGCCCCAACATGATATTCGCCGTGGCCCTCGATTATTCACCGCTGGACAAGGTGCAGAAGAAGCAGGTGCTGGACATCGTTACCAAGGAACTGCTGACCCCCAAGGGCCTGCGCACGCTGAGCCCCAAGAGTGGCGGCTACAACCCCAACTACGTGGGGCCGCAGACGCAGCGCGACTACGCCTATCATCAGGGTACGGCCTGGCCCTGGCTGCTCGGCTTCTATGTGGAGGCCTACCTGCGCATCTACAAGACCAGCGGCTTGTCCTTCGTGGAGCGTGCCCTGGTCGGCATGGAAGACGAGATGACCTGCCACTGCATCGGCACCCTGCCCGAACTGTTCGACGGCAACCCGCCCTTCACCGGGCGCGGCGCAGTATCTTTCGCTATGAACGTGGCCGAAATCCTGCGCGCACTGAGATTATTGTCCAAGTATAACAACAACGCAGAATAATAAGGAGGAGGAACAGCATGAAAGTCTTAATGTTCGGATGGGAATTTCCTCCCAAGATATACGGCGGCCTGGCTGTCGCCACTTACGGCATCACGAAAGGCCTGAGCGTGCAGGGAGACGTGGAGACCACGTTCTGTATGCCCAAACCCTGCGGCGATGAAGAAAACTTCCTGAATATCATCGGTATGAACCAGGTGCCCATCGTATGGCGCGATGTGGATTATAATTGGTTGAAGGACCGTTTGGCTCCCGGCATGACGCCGGAGTTGTACTACGACCTGCGCAACCATATCTATGCCGATTTTTCATACATGCACGTCAATGACATCGGCTGCATGGAGTTTGCGGGCGGTTATCCGTCCAACCTGAATGATGAGATCAACAACTTCTCCATCATCGCAGGTGTGGTGGCCCGCCAGCAGCAGTTCGACATCATCCACGCACACGACTGGCTGACGTATCCTGCCGGCGTGCATGCCAAGATGGTCAGCGGCAAGCCGCTCTGCATCCATGTGCATGCCACGGACTTCGACCGCTCTCGCGGCAAGGTCAACCCCACCGTCTACGGCATCGAGAAGAACGGCATGGACTATGCCGACTGCATCATGTGCGTGTCCGAGCTGACGCGCCGTACGGTCATCAATGAATACCATCAGGATCCGCGCAAGGTATTTGCCGTGCATAATGCTGTGTATCCCTTGCCGCAGGAGTATCAGGACATACCGCGTCCCGTGCATGACAAGGAGAAAGTAGTTACCTTCCTGGGCCGTATCACGATGCAGAAGGGGCCCGAATACTTTGTCGAAGCAGCAGCCATGGTATTGAAGCGTACGCGCAACATCCGTTTCGTCATGGCCGGTTCGGGCGATATGATGAACGCCATGATCAACCTGGCCGCCGAGCGTGGCATAGCCGACCGTTTCCACTTCCCCGGCTTCATGAAAGGCAAGCAGGTGTATGAGGTTTATAAGGACAGCGACGTTTTCGTGATGCCATCAGTGTCCGAACCGTTCGGCATTGCACCGTTGGAGGCCATGCAGTGTGGCACGCCTTCCATCATCTCCAAGCAGTCCGGTTGCGGTGAGATTCTGACCAATGTCATCAAGACGGACTACTGGGACATCCACGCCATGGCCGACTACATCCATTCACTCTGCACCAATCCCGCCCTGTTCCAATATCTCCAGGAAGAAGGCAAGAAGGAGGTGGACGGCATCACGTGGGAGAAGGTGGCACTGAAGGTGCGCGGTCTTTACGATAATGTGTTAAGAAACTATAGGTAACCAATCAACAAAAACAATATTAGAGCAATGAGAACGATTTGTCTTTATTTCGAGATACACCAGATTATCCATCTGAAACGTTACCGTTTCTTCGACATCGGTAACGACCATTACTATTACGACGATTATGCCAATGAGACCGGCATGAACGACGTGGCCGAACGTTCCTACATCCCTGCGCTGAACACGCTCATTGAGATGGTGAAGAAGTCCGAGGGAGCCTTCAAGGTAGCCTTGTCCATTTCCGGCGTAGCGTTGGAGCAACTGGAAATCCACGCTCCGGCTGTCATTGACCTGCTGCACCAACTGAACGATACCGGCTGCTGCGAGTTCTTGGCCGAGCCTTACTCACATGGCCTCTCTTCGCTGGTCAATGAAGAATGCTTCATAGAGGAAGTGACCCGCCAGGCTGCCAAGATGAAAGAACTGTTTGGCAAGACACCCAAGGTGTTCCGCAACTCCAGCCTGATCTATTCGGACGAAATCGGTGCCGTGGTGGCTGGCATGGGCTTCAAGGGCATGCTGACGGAGGGTGCCAAGCACGTGTTGGGTTGGAAGAGTCCGCACTATGTGTACCATTGCAACATGAATCCCAACCTGAAGCTGTTGTTGCGTGACTACAAGCTGTCCGATGACATTAGCCTGCGTTTCTCCAACTCCGAATGGAACGAATATCCGCTCTTTGCCGACCGTTACATCGGCTGGATAGACTCCATGCCGCAGGAAGAGCAGGTCATCAACATCTTCATGGAACTGAGTGCCTTGGGCATTGCCCAGCCGTTGTCATCCAATATTCTGGAGTTCATCAAGGCCCTGCCTGTCTGTGCGAAGGAGAAAGGCATTACCTTCTCCACGCCGAGCGAGGTGATTGCCAAGTTGAAGTCCGTTTCGCAGCTGGACGTGCCCGATCCGATGTCTTGGCTGGACGAGGAGCGCGACACGAGCTGTCTGCTGGGCAACGTGATGCAGCGTGAGGCTTTCAACAAGCTCTACAGCGTGGCCGAGCGTGTACACCTCTGCAATGACCGTCGCATTAAGCAGGATTGGGACTATCTGCAGGCCAGCAACAACTTCCGCTTCATGACCACCAAGAACAGTGGTGTGGGGTTGAACCGTGGCATTTATGAGTCTCCCTATGATGCCTTCACCAACTATATGAACATCTTGGGTGATTTCATCAAACGTGTCAACTCGCTTTATCCGGAAGATGTGGACAACGAAGAACTGAATCCGTTGCTGACCACGATCAAGAATCAGGGTATTGAGATTGAGGAACTCCGCAAGGAATTGGAGAAGGCCCAGGCCAAGTTGAAGAAGGAAGAGAAAGCTGCTGCTCCCAAACGTCGGACGACCCGTAAAACAACGACCGGCGAGGCATAAGCCACGTTGTCTTCTTCTGACATCATAATAACGAAAAACTCCGCCGCATCACGCGGCGGAGTTTTTTTACAGTAATGTGTACGTGTAATAATAAATAATATGTAGGGATGAGATGAATTGAATTTCTTTGGATGGCGGATTATTCCTGCGGCTCGAAGCGCGTATAGGTCACTTCCAGTTTCAAGGCTTCTCCTTCAGGACCGCCCTGCAATTTGGCATAGCCCGGTTGCAGGTCGTGTTGGATGCCTATCATGCGTGCTGTCTGGCCACTGCGGTCGTAGGAAACGTAGACGGGTATCAGCAACACCTTGTTCCAGTCCGGATTGTCGCGCATCCATTGTTCTTCGTTCCAGCTGCTACCGGCGGCTTCGCGTGCCTGATTTTTCTCATTGATGCAAGTGGTAATCAGTCTGGCGATGTTGCTGAACGTATATTGATTGGTGCCTGCGGCGTTATGGGTGGCCACAAAGGAAGTGATGTTGTCCGTTATTTCATTGTCCTCGAAGAACCTGGCGTATTCCTGTTTGCGGATGAGCAGCACTTCGTCCGGCACGTTCATGGCGAAATCCTGTTTGTTCTCCTGCCTGTAGTTGGTGAAGGTCAGGCGGGCGCCGTTCAGCGTGTCGTTGGCCAGTTGCGTGTAGATTTCGTCATAGGGCAACGTGGCTTGTGTGAAGATGCCTGCGGGTGACTTCAGGTAGGTCCAGCCCTTTTCGTTGATCCGTTCGGACAGTTTTTCCGAGTTGAGAAAGTGGTTCACTTGTGTCACTTCCTTGGTGGACGCGAAGAGCGTGTTTGTACTATAATAGGTGGAGTCCGTGCCGTCCTGCTTCTTCAGCTTCACGCCCGTGCTGTCGTTGACATAGTAGAGGTGCAGGCGCATTTGCAGGGCCACATGGTTTACGTAGAGGATGGTGCCGTCGCCTTGATCGGTGGTCAGGTAGACGCCTTTGAAGACGTTCTCGATAAAGCTCTCCGCGTTGTCGAAGTAGTGGCGCGTATTGGGGTCCCGGTAGGGCTTCAGGATGCGGTCCTCGCCAAACTCTTTGGCGGGCAACTGAAAGACGATGCTGGGGGAGTAGGTGGGGTTGCCACTGGAGTCTGTGCCGTTGCGTATGGAGTCGGGCACAGTGGTGTCGTAGGCCGAATATGCCTTGCGACCCAGCAGTCCGCTTTCGTCGTAGTAGTCTTTCGGGTCAACATCCGTATAGCGGTTGTCGTAGTCCAGCGTGCGGTTCAATTCGTAGGCACTCATGCGGCAGGCGTTCAGTGAGTCGCCAAACCATTCGTCGTAGAACACTACCAGTCGGACGCCCGCCACGCTGTCTCCCGTCATGATGCCGGTGGCCTGTGTGGGGTTTCCTTCCGTATCCCAATCGGTCTCCTTGTACACTTCGGGCAGGGTAAAGTCCTCGGTGCAGGTCAGTGCCGTCAGGAATCCGCTTTCGTAGTAGCCGAAATCGGGGTCGCTGAAGCGGCCGATGTAGCCGGTGCTGGTCTTGGCGAACACGGATTCTGCCCGCACCGATTCTGTCTGTACGTCAAAAGAAACGGTATGGGATGCCATTCCGTCCGAGGGTGGCAGCATGTCCATACCCAATGAACCTGTATTGTCGTCGCAGCCGGATGCGATGGCCAGTGCCACGAGCAAGGTTCCGATATACTTCAATTTCATAGTTATGATTGAATCTCAGTCGTAGTTGTCAGTTGATTATTCTTCTTCGCCTCCCACCAGGTCATAGAAGTCGTTGCAGGCTTCGGCGAAGTTGTCGGCCTGGTATTCCAGGAAGGGCTTTCCGCATTGTCGGGCGTATGCGAGCACTTCTTCGTTGACGTGTTCGCTTTGCTGCACGATGCCGTCCGAGTAGTCGATGGCCAGTTTGCTCAAGGCGACAAAGTCCACATCTGCGGGGATGCCGGCCAGGTCTTTCTTGGCAATGCCTTTCATCAGCACGCGGTTGACGAATTCCGGGCCGAAGCTCTGCTTGAGGTCGTCGTCGTAGAGCGAGTAGACCACCTTGCTGTCCCGGAATGAGGGCTCCTCGCGGTAGGCACGCTTGATGTAGAGGGGAGCCAGCGCGCTGATCCACCCGTGACAATGTATGATGTCGGGCTGCCAGCGCAGTTTTTTCACTGTTTCCAGCACACCGCGGGCGTAGAAGACGGCCCGTTCGTCGTTGTCCTCATACTCGTTGCCGTGCTCGTCGCGGGCTTGCAGGCGGTTCTGGAAGTAGTCGTCGTTGTCAATGAAGTACACCTGCATACGTGACGACTGTATGGAGGCCACCTTGATGATGAGCGGATGGTCGGTGTCGTCAATGATGAGGTTCATGCCCGAAAGCCGTATGACTTCGTGCAATTGGTTTCTGCGTTCGTTGATGTCTCCCCACTTGGGCATGAAGGTTCTAATTTCCCGTCCTTTGTCTTGGATGGCCGACGGCAGGTTGCGGCCTATCAGGGCCATTTCGGAGTCGGCGACGTAAGGAGTGATTTCTTGCGTGATGAATAAAACCTTGTTTACCTTTGTCATAAGCGCTAATGTTCTCAATTATTGCGCAAAGATACGAAAAAAAACGCTTGGTCGTGCATCCTATCTGCTCCTATTATTCCTTATGTTTTGTTAAGGGCTTGTTTTTCAGTGGCCTGTGTCGGGCTGTTCATGTGTGGAAGGGGGAATTTTTCTGCATAAAATCCGCCTATTTTTTCGTTATGTGGCAAATATTGACTTATTTTGCACCCGATTTGCGGCGGCTGCCTCCGGGATATGCCTGCTTACGGGCGGAGATATCATGGCCCGGAGGCGGGGATATCATGGCCCGGGGGCGGAGACTACTGCGCCTATGCCCTGTGCCGCAATGAGATAGGAGTTAATAACTTTTTTCAATCACAATGAAAGTAATACATACAGTCGCAGCCTTGCAGGCCGAGTTGTCTGCCTTGCGGGCCGAAGGTAAAAGTGTTGGTCTGGTCCCCACGATGGGCGCCCTCCATGCAGGGCACGCCTCGCTGGTGGACCGCAGTGTGAAAGAGAATGACGTGACGGTGGTCAGCGTGTTTGTCAACCCCACGCAGTTCAATGACAAAAATGATTTGTTGAAGTATCCGCGTACGCTGGAGGCCGATTGCGCCCTGCTCGAACAGCACGGTGCCGCCATCGCCTTCGCCCCGTCGGTGGAGGAGGTCTATCCCGAGCCGGACACGCGCCAATTCAGTTATGCCCCGCTGGACACGGTGATGGAGGGCAAGTACCGTCCCGGCCATTTCAACGGTGTCTGCCAGGTGGTGAGCAAGCTCTTTGACATGGTGAAGCCCGACCGCGCCTACTTTGGCGAAAAGGACTTCCAGCAGCTGGCCATCGTCCGCGAGATGGTTCGGCAGATGCATTTCCCCCTCGAAATAAAGGGCTGCCCGATAGTCCGCGAAGCCGACGGCTTGGCCTTGAGCAGCCGCAACAAGCGCCTGACGCTCGAACAGCGCACCCAGGCCCTGCAGATTTCGCAGACGCTTTTCGCCAGCGTGGATTACGCCAAGACGCACACCGTGCAGGAGACCCGGCAGTTTGTGGAAAACCGCATCGCCCAGGCTCCCGGCCTGACGCTGGAGTATTTTGAACTGGTGGACGGCAACACGCTGCAAAGCATTGCCGACTGGAAGGATACGACGTATCCAGTGGGCTGCATCACCGTATTCTGCGGGGAAGTCCGCCTGATTGACAACATTAAATACTAATTTTAATGAAGAATGAAGAATTAAGGAGGGGAGGAATCTTGCCGAGTCGCTGAGGTTTCGGAGGATTCTGAGTGTTCACCGTAAATTCTTCATTCTTCATTCTTTATTCTTCATTACTTAAAGATGTTTATTGAAGTTCTGAAATCGAAAATCCATTGCGCCCGTGTCACCGAGGCCAATCTCAACTACATGGGCAGCATCACCATCGACGAAGACCTGCTGGACGCGGCAGGCATGATTGCCGGCGAGAAGGTGGCCATTGTGGACAACAACAACGGCGAGCGCTTCGAGACCTATATCATCAAGGGCGAACGCGGCAGCGGGTGCATCTGCCTGAACGGCGCCGCCGCAAGGAAAGTGCAGCCGGACGACATCGTCATCATCATGTCCTACGCCCTGATGGACTTTGAGGAGGCCAAGACGTTCAAGCCGACGGTCATCTTCCCCGACCCGTCTACAAACCGCCTGGTATAGGCGGCAGATAGCAAGCAGACACAAATTAAACCGCAAAATTTAGTATAGTGAGAAAGATTTATTGCATCATTGCATGTTTGTTGGGCGGACTTGCCGCCTTGTGTTCATCATGCGCCGGGACACCGGAAGAGGCTGCTCCCGCGCCGAAAGCCAAACACGTTGTCTATATCGGCCTGGACGGCTGGGGGGCATACAGTGTGGAGAAAGCCGATATGCCTACAGTCAAGGGACTGATGGCCAAAGGCTGCTACACGTTGCAGAAGCGCACCGTGTTGCCGTCGTCCAGTGCCGTCAACTGGGCTTCCATGTTCATGGGCGCCGGGCCGGAGCTGCACGGCTACACCCAGTGGGGCTCGCGCACGCCGGAACTGCCTTCGCGAGTGATTGTGAAAAACAACATTTAGAAGAAGCCCGCACTGGTGGCCATCTGTTTTGACAATCCGGACCATGTGGGCCATGCCGTGGGTCACGACACGCCGGAGTATTACGACAAGCTGAAGGAACTGGACGGCTACATCGCCCGCATCGTGCAGGCCGTGGACGAGGCTGGCATGACGGATGAGACCATCTTCATCATCACTTCCGATCACGGCGGCATCGGCCAGGGCCACGGCGGCATCACGATGCAGGAGATGGAGACGCCCTTCATCATTGCCGGCAAGGGAGTCAAGGCCGGTGGCGAGTTCCAGGAGAGCATGATGCAGTATGACGTGGCCGCCACGATGGCTTACATCTTTGCCCTCCAGCAGCCGCAGGTGTGGATAGGCCGCCCCATGACGCAAGTATTTGAATAGAATAATTGTCAGATAATAGTAGAGGCGTGGCGCGCCACGTCTCTACAACAGATACCAGTAATCCCCTCCATCTTCTCCTTCTTGTAGGTATCCTCCGCGCGGCACTTGCCGCCAGGCGCACAAGGCACCCATGTAGTCTGGATACGGTCCTACGGCACACATGATGGCGCACCCCCAGCACAGTGAGGCCAGGGCTTTGGCATCGGCAGGGCAGAGCAGGAAGACAATCAAAATATAAAATGGCACGCAGATGACACTGATTAAACAGATTTTCACAGATTTGTCTAACTGTAAATCAACGAAGTATAATCAGTGGTCATCTGTCGCATCTGCGTCATCTGCGTGCCATTTTATATTTTGACACACTCCCTTGTTAATCAGTCAGCCTCAGCCGTGAAGCTGCTTGTCCATTGCAGCGGCCGCACGCCGTCCGTCGCCCATGGCCAGGATGACCGTCGCTCCGCCGCGCACGATGTCGCCGCCGGCGAAGATGAAGGGGATGGATGACTGCATGTCGTCGTTCACGGCGATGGTGCCCTTGCGGCCCAGTTCCAGTCCTTCGACAGAGTGGGGCACGATGGGGTTGGGGCTTACGCCCACGCTGACGATGGCCAGGTCGATGTCCAGCGTCTCCGTGGCACCGGGGATGGGCACGGGGCTGCGGCGGCCGCTTGCGTCGGGTTCGCCCAGTTCCATCTTCTGGAGGACGACTTGCTTCACGCGGCCCTGTTCGTCGGCCAGGTATTCAATGGGGTTGTGCAAGGTGAGGAACTCCACGCCTTCTTCCTTGGCGTGCTTTACCTCCTCTATTCTTGCGGGCATCTCGGCCTCGCTGCGGCGATAGACTATCATTGCACGCTCGGCACCCAGGCGTTTGGCCGTACGTACAGAGTCCATGGCCGTGTTGCCGCCGCCGATGACTACCACGCGCTTGCCGAAGGGCACAGGGGTGTCGCTGTCCTCGCTGGCGGCGTCCATCAGGTTGACGCGCGTCAGGTATTCGTTGGACGAGAGGATGTTGATGGAGTTCTCGCCGGGGATGTTCATGAAGTTGGGCAGGCCCGCGCCGCTGGCTACGAACACGCCGCGGAAGCCGGCTTCCTTCAGCTCGGCGATGCTGAGCGTCTTGCCGATGATGCAGTCTTTCTCGAACTGCACGCCCATCTTGGCCAGGTTGTCTATCTCCACGTCCACAATCTTGTTGGGCAGGCGGAACTCGGGGATGCCGTACTTCAGCACGCCGCCAATCTCGTGCAGCGCCTCGAAGACGGTGACATCGTAGCCCTTCTTCGCCATGTCGCCCGCGAAGGACAGACCGGCGGGGCCGCTTCCGACCACGGCCACCTTGATGCCATTCTTCTCCTTAATCTCGGGCACGGAGATCTGGCCGCTGTCGCGTTCGTAGTCGGCGGCGAAGCGTTCCAGGTAGCCGATGGCCACGGCGGGCTCGTTCATCTTCAGGTGGATACACTGGGATTCGCACTGCTTCTCCTGCGGGCAGACACGTCCGCAGACGGCGGGCAGGGCGCTGGTCTCCTTCAGGGTCTTGGCGGCCTCGAGGAATTCGCCTTTCTCGATGTGCTTGATGAAGCGCGGGATGTCGATGCCCACGGGGCAGCCCGTCATGCAGCCGGGGTTGGCGCAGTCCAGGCAACGCTTGGCTTCGGTCAAGGCCTGCTCTTCGTTGAGGCCGAGGTTCACCTCCTCGCGGCGGCTGTGGCTGCGGTATTCGGGGTCGAGTTCGGGCATCTTGACGCGGGGGATGGCGGTGCGTTCCTTGGGCTTCATGGCCTTGCGCAGTTCCACGCGCCAGGGGGCGTTGCGGGTCTTGTCCTCTTCGGCGGGCTGGACGGGTTCGCCCGTGGCCTGGCAGGTGTCGGGATGCTCCAGCTTGTGCATCTCCTCCTGTTCGTAGGGCTTGAAGGCGCCCATGCGTTTCAGCATCTCGTCGAAGTCCACCTGGTGGCCGTCGAACTCGGGGCCGTCGACGCAGACAAACTTGGTCTTGCCGCCCACGGTGATGCGGCAGGCACCGCACATGCCCGTGCCGTCCACCATGATGGTGTTGAGCGATACGTCGGTGGGGATGTCATATTTCTTGGTCAGCAGGCAGACGAACTTCATCATGATGGCAGGGCCGATGGCGAAGCACTTGTCCACCTTCTCGCGCAGGATGACCTGTTCCACGCCATTGGTCACCAGACCTTTCTGCCCGTAGCTGCCGTCGTCGGTCATGATGATGACCTCGTCGCTGGAGGCACGCATCTCTTTTTCCAGGATAATCAGTTCCTTGGTGCGTCCGGCCAGGACGGTGATGACGCGATTGCCGGCAGCCTTCAGAGCCTGTACGATGGGCAGCATCGGGGCGACTCCCACGCCGCCTCCGGCGCAGACCACGGTGCCGAACTTCTCGATGTGCGTGGCTTGTCCCAGGGGGCCTACGACGTCGGTGATGTAGTCGCCTTCGTTCAGCTCGCAGAGGCGGGTGGAGGAGAGGCCTACTTCCTGCACCACGAGGGTGATGGTGCCGGCCACGGGGTCAGCTTCGGCAATGGTGAGGGGCATACGTTCGCCCTTCTCGCCCACACGGACGATAACGAAGTGCCCGGCCTTGCGCGACCGGGCGATGAGGGGGGCTTCAACCACGAGTTTGAAGACCTTCTCGGAGAAATGTTCTTTGTGGAGAATCTTGTTCATATCAGTTAGTATGTAATTACGTGCTTTACTTACCCTGCAAAAGTACAAAAAAAGGCGGACGCCGGGGCGGGCGTCCACCTTTTCTTGTATTTTTTTAGGGTTTGCCGAAGGAGCTTCATCGATTGGCTGCGATACTGTCGGTTTCTGAGGCAGTTGTCATGACCGTTCGTTCAGCCAATGGTCGATGAGGCGGCGGGCGATGCTGAGCTTTTGCGGCAGTTCCGGCAGATGGTCGCGGTGGTAGAAGGCGCCGGCGCTGAGTTCATCATCCTGTAGCTTGATGGTGCCGCCGGCATATTCGGCCGTGAATCCTACCATCAGGCCGCTGGGGTAGGGCCAAGGCTGGCTGTCGAAGTAGGTGATGTTGCGGACGCGGAGCCCGGTCTCTTCACGCACCTCGCGTTCCACGCATTGCTCCAACGTTTCGCCCGGTTCCAGAAAGCCTGCGACCAAGCCGTAGAACGTGCCTCGAAAGTTGCGGGCGTGGACCAGCAACACCTCGTCCTCGCCGCGACGGATGAGAACGATGATGGCGGTGGAGATAGGTGGATAGATTTCGTAGCCGCACGCGGGGCACTTCTTCATGATGGGGGTCTGCTTCTCCGTGGGTGTGCCGCAGACGGGACAGAAGTGGCTGTGGCGATCCCACCAGATAATCTGGAAAGCCTTGCCCGCGGCTTTGTATTCGTTGAGCGGCAGGTAGTCGAACGAGGCGCGTAGTCCTACCATCCGTTGGGTGTCGTCTTCCGGGATCTCGTGGTCAATGTCGGTGGCCCGGATGGTAGAGCCGTTGGGCAACAGCACCTCGTGCGAGAGCCTCTGCTTCAACAGTTCGTCGGGCAGTTCGCTTTCGTAGGGTACATGGTAGCGTCCTTCGCTGTCTTTCCGAAGCAGCAACCGGTCTTTGTGGAAGATGTAGTCTTGCATGTCTGTCTATTTCCGTACAGGTATCTTGTCTACCCTGCGTTGGTGGCGTCCGCCTTCGAAATCTGTATTGAAGAAAGCCTCCATGATGGCATCTGCTTGCTCATTGCTGATGAAGCGTCCGGGCATGGCCAGCACGTTGGCGTCATTGTGCTGGCGGGCGAGGGCTGCCAGTTCGGGCTGCCAGCAGAGGGCGCAGCGTACGCCTTGATGCTTGTTCATGGTCATGCTGATGCCCTGTCCGCTGCCGCAGATGGCAATACCGGGATAGCACTCGCCGGCTTCGATGGCCTCGGCCATCGGGTGGGCATAGTCAGGATAGTCGCAACTTTCTTCGCTGTAGGTGCCGAAGTCTTTGTAGGGCCATCCTTTCGCTTCAAGCCATTGTTTGACGTGTTGTTTCAGCGGAAATCCGGCGTGGTCGGAGCAAAGTCCTATAGTCTTCATTGTTTCTTGCTTTGGTTATGAAATGAGTGAAGCACACAGAGGCCGCAGGGATATGACCTGCGGTATCATCTGTGTGCGTGGTTGATGTTTAGAGCATAGCTTTTACTTGGTTGTAGACGTTTTCTGCCGTGAAGCCCAGCTTCTCATCCAATACCTTGTACGGAGCGGAGAAGCCGAAGGAGGGCAGTCCCCAGATTTTGCCGTTGTGACCTACCAGGCTTTCCAGCGTGACTGGCAGTCCGGCGGTGAGGCCGAATATCTTGATGTGGCGGGGTAAGATACTTTCCTGATATTCGGGAGTCTGGCAGCGGAACAGGCCTTCGGAGGGGACGGAGACGATGCGCACCCGTATGCCATCTTTGCGCAACAGTCCGGCTCCGGCAACCAAGGTAGACACTTCCGAACCGGAAGCCAGCAGGATGATATCCGGATTTTCGTCCGAGCCGGCTACGATGTAGGCACCCTTGGTGGCTTGGCTGTAGTCTGTTCCCTCAGGCAGGTTGTTGACGTTCTGGCGGGAAAAGATGAGACCTGTGGGGGTCGCATTGTTCTCCATGGCCAATTGCCAGGCCACGGTAGCCTCTTCGACGTCGGCAGGACGGAGCACCAGCATGGAGTTGTGGCCCTTGTGGTTCTGTACTTTTTCCATCAGGCGGATTTGGGCTTCCTGTTCCACGGGTTGGTGGGTGGGACCGTCTTCGCCCACGCGGAATGCATCGTGCGACCAGATGAATTTGACGGGCAGTTCCATCAGGGCAGCCATGCGGATGGCCGGTTTCATATAGTCGGAGAATACGAAGAAGGTGCCACAGGCCGGAATGACGCCGCCATGCAGGGCCATGCCGATGCAGCAGCAGGCCATGGTCAGTTCGGCCACGCCGGCTTGGAGGAAAGCACCGCTGAAGTCGCCCTTGGTGAATGCGTGGGTTTTCTTCAGGAAGCCGTCCGTTTTGTCCGAGTTGGAGAGGTCGGCATCAGCCACGATCATGTTCTCAACCTGTTCGGCCAAGAGTCCCAATGCGGCAGCCGATCCGGCGCGGGTAGGCCCGTTGGGTTTTTGCTGTATGCTGCTCCAGTCTATTTGGGGAGCCTTGCCGGAAAAGAATTGTTCCAGTTTGGCTGCTTTTGCCGGATTGGCTTTGGCCCATTCGGCTTTGATGGCATGTTGTTTGGCTACGATTTCCTTCAATTCTGCGGTACGTCTGGCATATAGTTCGGATACTTCGGGGAAGAATACGAAGGGGTCTTCCGGGTCGCCGCCAAGGTTTTTGATGGTGTTGATATAAGCGTCTCCACCCAACGGGGCGCCGTGTGTGGCGCAGCAGGCCTCGTAGCTGGAGCCATCGGCCCGGCGGGCGCCTTTGCCCATGACGGTGTGTCCGATGATGAGCGTCGGGCGTTCCGTCTCGGCTTTGGCCTCGTTCAGGGCGTTGCGGATGGCATCCGGGTCGTTTCCGTCAATAGTGATAGTCTTCCATCCCCAGGCTTCGTATTTCAAGGCAGTATCTTCGGTGGAGACATCCTTGGTTTCAGTGGAGAGTTGTATGTCGTTGGCGTCATAGAACATGATGAGATTGTCCAGTCCCAATGTGCCTGCAATGCGGCCGGCGCCTTGGGAGATTTCTTCCTGGATGCCGCCGTCGGAGATGTAGGCGTAGATGGTTTGGGGCATCACTTCGGGGAAGCGGGCTTTCAGGAATTTGGCGGCGATGGCGGCACCTACGGCAAAGGTGTGCCCTTGTCCCAGCGGGCCGGAAGTATTCTCTATGCCGTGCGTGACATCCAGTTCGGGATGTCCGGGCGTCGGGCTGCCCCATTGACGGAATTGCTTCAGGTCGTCCATTGTAAACTTGCCGGCCAATGCCAACGTGGCGTAGAGCATCGGTGACATGTGTCCCGGGTCGAGGAAAAACCGGTCACGACCTTCCCACGTCGGATTCTCGGGGTCGTATACCAGGAATTCAGAGTAAAGTACATTAATGAAATCGGCACCCCCCATGGCGCCGCCTGGGTGACCAGAGTTGGCTTTTTCCACCATCGAAGCAGCAAGGATACGGATGTTGTCTGCTGCGCGGTTCATAAGTTTACTGTCATTCATATCTGTAAAAAGGTTGTTGAATATTGCTTTTTAAGTTGGGTCGGTTGCGATTACCTGTTGCAAAGATAGGCGTTTATGGCTAATTATCTTCCACAAAAAGTATCTTTTCTTGTTTTTGAATGTTGTAGATACAAAAAAGACGCGGATTTCGTGGTTACCACGGACCATTTGATGAAGGGAATCCGTGAAATCCGCGCAATCCGCGTCTAAGAGAAATCAAAAAGTCTGCTTATTCCAGTCTGCGGGCACCATCGCTGATAACCACATCGTAGATTTTGGGGCTTCTGTTGAATTTCTTCTTGAATTCTTCCTTGGCCTTTTCGATGAAGGTGCTGTACAGTTCTTCTTTTACGAGGTTGATGGTACAGCCACCGAAGCCACCGCCCATTACGCGCGATCCCGTGACGCCACAGTCAAATGCCAGGTCGTTCAGGAAGTCCAGTTCTTCGCAGCTCACCTCATACAGCTTGCTCATGCCATAGTGTGTCTCGTACATCTTCTGTCCGACGGTTTCGTAGTCGTCCTTTTCCAGGGCATCGCAGACATCCAGCACCCGTTGGATTTCTTCAATCACGTATTCGGCGCGCTTGTAGTCCTCTTCACTGATTTCGGCCTGTACTTCCTGCAGCATTTCCATGGAGCAGTCGCGCAGGAATTCTACGTGCGGATGTCTCTTCTGGATAGCGGCCACGACATGTTCACAACTCTGGCGTCTCTTGTTGTAGGCTGATGAGGCCAATTCGTGCTTCACGACGGAGTCTACCAATACCAGGCGGTATCCTTTCGGCTCGAAGTGGAAATACTGGTATTCCAAAGAGCGGCAGTCCAGACGGATGAGGTTGTCTTTCTTGCCGAACACGGAGGCGAACTGGTCCATGATGCCGCAATTGACGCCGCAATAGTTATGCTCCGTGGCTTGTCCGACTTTGGCCAACTCGAACTTGTCGATTTTGTTTTCGCCGAAGAGGTCGTTCAGTGCGTAGGCATACGTGCTCTCCAGGGCAGCCGATGATGACATGCCGGCACCAAGAGGAACATCACCGGCAAAAGCCGTGTTGAAACCCTTCACGTCAACACCGCGCTTTATCATTTCGCGGCATACACCGAAGATGTAGCGGGCCCAGCTGGCGCGAGGGGCGTCTTCTTCCTTCAGTCCGAACTCTACATAATCTTTCAGGTCGATGGAGTAGGCCTTCACGATGTCCGTCCCGTTGGGTTTGATTTCGGCGATCATGCCCTTGTCAATGGCGCCGGGAAATACAAAACCACCGTTGTAATCTGTATGCTCACCTATGAGGTTGATGCGTCCCGGAGCCGCATATATGGCTCCTGTAGTTCCGTCAAAATGCTTGATGAAACGACTTCTTACATGTTCTATATCCATACCTTTTATGTATTAAATGAATAATAAGTTTGTAGTCTTTGTTAGTCCACAGGGATATCTTTGTTGACGTTCTTGCTGCCGATGAGGGCGTAGTACAGCAGATAGGCCGCACAGAACAATACGACGATGTAGCTGGTCAGGAACGAACCGGTGGCGTCGGCCACAAATGCCTGGATGGCTACCAGCACGGCACAACCGAATACCATCGTCATGAAGGCGCCTGAAGCAATGGCCGTGTACTTGCCAAGTCCTTCGGTGGCCATGTTGAAGATGCCACCCCACATCACAGAGGTACAGAGACCAACCAGAATGAAGGCGAAGATGCCTACGGGAATTTCTGCCCAAATCACGCTTACGTTGGCCCAGTCAATGCCCGGTACATTCACCTTGACGTCAACCGGTGCGAACATGCCGAACAAAACCAACAGGATGCTGAGCGTGGAGGCTGCCGTAATCATGGCACGGCTGGATACTTTGCTGCCAATGGCGCTGCCGATGAAACGTCCCACCAGCATCATGAGCCAGTATACGGCCACGATAAGTCCCACAATGCCGGCATCCATACCCAAACCGGGCGTGGCGGCATCGGGCGAAGAAGACAGGTATTGGAGAATGTAAGTCGGTACGCCTACCTCGATGCCCATGTATAGGAAGATGCCTAAGATACCGAGCTTGAAGTGGCGGAACGAGAATGCGCTGTATTTGTCTTTCTCTTTCTTCTGTTCAACATGCTGCTGGGGTTCCTGGACTTTGGTGAAGAGCAATACGACGAAAGCGGCTACGAATACGCCCAGTGCAATGAACAGGGCGGGAGTGGCGTCGGAAATCTTGGCCTTGGTGGCATCACCGATCAAAGCACCCATAATGATGTATACGGCCACAGCGGCTGCCGAGTTGAATACACCACCGATTTGAATGAGCTGGTTACCTTTGTTGCCGCCGCCGCCCAACAGGTTCAGCATGGGGTTGACCACCGTGTTCAGCATACACATGCAGAAGCCGGAAATGAAGGCTCCTACCAGGTAGACGCCGAAGCTCTGAATGCTGTCCCAGCCGCTCATCCATTGGGTGATGACACCCACAATGCCCACGAGCAGGGCCAGCAAGGCCGTCTTCTTGTAGCCGTATTTCTTGATCAGCATGCCCGACGGGATGCCCATGACCAGATAGGCGATGAAGTTACCATAGTTGCCGATTTGTGCCAGCACATTGGATGCGCCGAATTGATTCTTTACTATGATTGCCATCGGTGAACACAAGTTGGTTACAAAGGCAATCATGGCGAATAGGGCGATCATCATAATAATGGCACCCCACTGTTTTGTTTGGTTACTCATAATGATTTTAGATATGTTTTTGGATTAATGATTAATCTTCGTCTTGAATTCCGAATTTATATACAGTGATTTGTTGGTATTCGTCGTTGGGCAATAGGACGGCTGACGGGAAATGGGCCTTGTTGGGCGTGTCGGGGAAGCATTGCGCCTCGAAGCAGACGGCACTGCGTGCAGGGAAAGTGGCTCCATGACTGCCGCTGAATCCGTTCAACCAGTTACCCGTGTAGAGTTGTACGCCATTTTCGGTGGTATAGACTTCCATCGTGCGTCCGCTGGCGGGGCATAGACAAGTGGCGGCCAGATCCAACGCACCGCGTTCGCTCTTGTTCAACACATAACAATGGTCATAGCCGCTTCCGTTTTTCAGTTGTTCGAAGGGCTCGTTTATACGTTCGCCCAAAGTATGCGGAGTGCGGAAGTCCATCGGTGTGCCTTCTACTTTTAATATTTCGCCAGTCGGGATGGATACTTCGTCGATGGGGACATAGAAGTCGGCATTGATGGTGACCACGTTGTCCATCACGCTGGGGCTGGGGTTGCCGATGCCGGCCAGATTGAAGAAGCCGTGGTTCGTGAGGTTAACGAGGGTTGCCTTGTCGGTCGTGGCCTTATATTCTATGGAAAGGGCATTGATTTCGTCCTCCAGCCGATAGGTCATTTCCACCTCCAGGTTGCCGGGGAATCCTTCTTCGCCGTCAACGGAGGTGTAGTGGAAGATGACGCAGGTCGGCGCAGGCTGTACGGCCTCCCAGACGCGTGCGTGAAATCCCGTCGGACCTCCGTGCAAAGAGTTGGGACCATTGTTGATGGTCAACTGATGTTCCTCGCCATAAAGGATGAACCTTCCTTTGGCAATGCGGTTGCCATAGCGCCCGATAGTGGTGCTCAGAAACGGTTCGGGGCTGTGGATGACATGCTCCAAACTGTCATGGCCCAAAATGACATTGGCATATTGGCCATTCCGATCGGGCACCATAATAGAAAGAATGGCACACCCGTAGTTGGTTACTGCAACTTCCATACCTTTGGCGTTGCGCAAGATGAACAGATCGGTCTTTTGGCCGTTGATTACCTGCTGGAAGTCTTCTCTTCTCAGTCCTGACATATTGTCTTTTGTTGTAATGACTGTCATATCATGGTATGTTAAAAATTAAATTTTATGCAAATAAAGGGATTTTCTTTTGTTCTCCCAAGTAAATGGCGGGAAATGTGCTAAGTCATTTAGGAAAGTTTAGCGTTTGGCAAAATGGCGGATTTAATTCATTATTTTTTTACCGTTTTTTTGATATAGTATTTATTTTTTCGTATGTTTGCCGCATAATCAGAGTTAACCACAACATTAACGATTTTATTTTAGACAAATGTATCCTTTAAAATTTGAGCCTATCCTGAAGCAGACGCTTTGGGGAGGCGAGAAAATCATTCCGTTCAAGCATTTGAATGAAACCTTGTCCAATGTGGGCGAGAGTTGGGAAGTATCGGCCGTCGAGGGTAGCGAATCGGTAGTTGCCAATGGCCCGGAAAAGGGTATGACCTTGCCCGAGATGGTACGCCGCTACAAGGAGGAACTGGTGGGTGAAGCCAATTATGCCCGTTTTGGCGAGAAGTTTCCTTTGCTTATCAAGTTCATCGATGCCAAACTGGATTTGTCCATACAGGTACATCCGGATGATGCCTTGGCTAAAAAACGCCACAACAGTTTTGGCAAGAACGAAATGTGGTATGTCATTTCTGCCGATCCGGGTGCCAAGCTGATTTCCGGTTTTTCGCAGGAAATAACACCTAAAGAATATAAAGAACGCGTACACGACGGCACGTTTGCCGAAGTGCTGCAGAGTTGTGCGATTCAGCCTGGTGATGTGTTCTATGTGCCGGCCGGCCGGGTGCATGGAATAGGGGCAGGTGCTTTCGTGGCAGAAATCCAACAGACATCGGACATCACTTACCGCATCTATGACTACAACCGTAAGGACAAAAATGGCAAGACGCGTGAACTGCATACGGCCCAGGCTGTGGATGCCATCAACTTTGCGGATGTGCAGGACGATTTCCGTACGGCATACGACCATGTGCAGAACGAACCGGTGGAGGTAGTGGCTTGTCCGTACTTCACCACTTCTGTATATGACATGACGGAGGAGATTACTTGTGATTACTCCGAATTGGATTCATTCGTCATCTTTATTTGTGTGGAGGGTTCATGCCGCTTGACTGATAATGAGAACAATGAGATTTCCCTTCAGGCTGGCGAAACGGTACTGCTGCCTGCTACCACGCAGAACATCACGATAGTGCCCGACCAGCATGTGAAGTTGCTCGAAACCTATGTCTGAGGAAGAAGATTCAAGCGAAGATAGGCAAAGAAGGGCGGGCTTTGAGTCCGCTCTTTTTTTGAATGAATGTCCGCATTCTCTCTGATGAGGCTTTGGGTAAGGGTACTATGCTTCAACCGGCATAGAAGCAAGGATAAATGGCAAAGTATCCAATAATACTTGGCCGCAGAAGCTTGCTTGTATAAGCTTCACGTCTCTGTTGAGTCTATCTGCTTTGAGCGTTGTCTGTTTCCGGGGGCTGTCAATAGCGGTATTTGCTCTTGCTACCGAAGAAAGTCTTGAACTTGCGCATCACTCTCACGCCCAGCATGAGGCCGTCGAATACGGCCATGCCCCGATTGAAGGCGCGCAACAAACTGTTGCCTTTATGGGCGGCCGGAGCGAAAGGAGCTGTCAGTTCGCTGCCCAACCGTGCCAAGGTGGCTTTCTGTGTCTGGATTTGTTGCTGCAGGGCTGCTTTCTGTTGCATCAACTGTTCCAGCGTGGTGGGGACTGTCGGCGTAGAAGGGCGAAAATCTGATTCTGGATGCGCAGTTGTCATGGGGCTGGAGTGTTTTTGTCGGTTGGTTTCAGGAAGAGGCCTGCAATGAATTTCACCATCGGGTCAATGATGAGTCGTTTGCGGAAGGCGACCAATAAGATGGCCAATACGATATAGAGGGCAGCAATCAGACTGAAGCTCAATGTGATGCTCCCTACTGTGGGTGCCAGTAAGTAGGCCAGTGTGAATGACAGATAAAACAGAGCCATCATGCCCAAGATGACAGTTAGCAGGACAATGATGAGCATGGAAAGCAATACCGAAAGCTTTTCGGTGACTTCCAGCTTGGTGTATTCCTTCTGCAGGTTCAGGTATTTCTTGAATTCCACGAACAGTTGCCGAAGGCTGTCGATGCTCTTATCGCTTGCAAACATGGTGGCTCTGTCTTCTGTTTCAAGTTATTCAGCTGCGTCGCTCTTGATTTCAGAAGCGATTTCGTCCACCAGGTCGTCCATTTCGTTCCGGCTCAGGCGGATGCCTCTCTTACGCAATGCGTCAGCGATTTTGCTGCGCGTGTCCTCGCCTTTTTCAGGGGCGAACAAGATACCCAGGACTGCACCTACTGCGGCGCCGCCCAGAAAAGCTGCTAATACATTTAATCCTTTCATGATACCATAGTTTTAAAAGTTCTGCACAAATATAAGACTTTTTATTGAATGCTGTATCATTTTGCCTTCTTTTTTTCGTAAAAATCTGCGGGAAGTCCTTTCCGCCCGTTCCGGGCCTCCTGAACTTCTACGCCTTGCATTAAATTTTTGGCATTATTCTTTGATAGGTGGTGGATTTTCTATTATTTTGCTCCTTGAAATGGGAAACGGCCCGTCAGGCTGCTTCCTTATCGGTGGAATATTAACGAAAATCAGATGGTAAAATGAAGAAACAGACAATTTTGTTAGGAATCGGAGTTTGCATGGCCTTGGCATTCTCTTCATGCAAGTCCAGTGAGAGTGCTTATAAAAAAGCGTATGAAAAGGCCCAGCAGCAGGAACTGGCCGAGCAGTCTGCTGCAACGGCTCCCGTGGAAACTACACCCGTAGTGACGGCTCCTGTGGAAACCAAGGTGGTGGAAAGCGCTCCTGTGGCAGTGAGTGACGCTGAGGTACGCCACGAGAAAGTGACGGTGGTTTCCGGCAATGAAAGCGGCTTGCAGGACTACAGTGTAGTTTGCGGCAGCTTTGGCATTAAGGCCAATGCGGAAGGTGTGAAGAGAGATTTGGAGGCCGAGGGCTATTCCCCCTTCATCGTATTTAATGCCGATGCGGCCACCTACCGCGTAGTGGTCAGCACGCATCCCGACCGCGCTTCTGCCGCTGCCGCACGCGACGCTTTCAAGGCAAAGCATCCGGACCGTAAGGATTTCCAGGCTTCTTGGCTGCTTTATCGCGTTCAGTAAGACTGGAAACCCGTTAGGAACTTCTTTCCTGCGGGGGAATTTGAAAAGACACAGGGCTGCGAGGGGCGGCCGGCACGATGCCGGGCTCCTTGCAGCCCCTTTTTTGTTCCGTCGGGCATAGCAAAGATTATGCTTTTTCTTTATAAGCCTTTTTTGTACCTTTGCCCCGCTAAAACCGAGACTGAATGATAGTATGCATTGCCGAGAAGCCCTCCGTGGCACGCGATATCGCCGACGTGCTGGGGGCGAGGGAGAAGAAAGACGGATACATTGAGGGAAACGGATATCAGGTGACGTGGACCTTCGGGCACCTTTGTACGCTGAAGGAGCCTCATGAATACACACCCGACTGGAAGCAGTGGCGCCTGGAGTATCTGCCGATGATTCCCCCGCGCTTTGGCATCAAGCTGATAGACAATCCCACATACGAGAAGCAATTCCGCATCATCGAGCGCTTGATGCAGGCCGCGGACATGATTATCAACTGCGGCGATGCCGGGCAGGAAGGGGAACTTATCCAGCGGTGGGTGATGCAGAAGGCGGGAGCGCATTGCCCGGTGAAGCGTCTGTGGATATCTTCGTTGACGGAAGAGGCCATCCGCGAGGGCTTTGCCAAGTTGCACGACGACACGGATTTCCAGCCGCTCTACGAGGCGGGATTGAGCCGGGCCATCGGTGACTGGCTGCTGGGCATGAACGCCACGCGGCTCTATACGATGAAGTACGGGCAGAACCGTCAGGTGCTTTCCATCGGACGGGTGCAGACCCCGACGCTGGCCTTGATTGTCAACCGGCAACTGGAAATCCTGCATTTCGTGCCCAAACAATACTGGATATTGAACACGGTTTATCGTGATACCACATTCTCGGCCCTTATCCGGAAAAGCGAAGAGGAGTTGATTCTGGAAGCCGAGAAGCAGAAAGATAATCCGGCAGCCAGGAAACCCAGAAAAGAAGAGGAAAACCGGGGCATAGACCCCATTACAGACCGCGCGCGTGGCGAGGAATTGCTGGCTCATATCCGGGATTTGCCTTTCACGGTGACTTCCGTCACGCGCAAGGAAGGACGTGAGGCTCCTCCGCGTCTGTTCGACCTTACTTCCCTCCAGGTGGAGTGCAACAAAAAGTTCTCTTATTCCGCCGACGAAACGCTGAAGCTTATCCAGTCTCTTTACGAAAAGAAGGTGGCCACTTATCCGCGTGTAGACACCACTTTCTTGAGTGATGATATATATCCCAAGTGCCCCGGCATCCTGAAGGGGTTGCGCGGTTATGAGTCTTTCACGGCTCCCTTGGACGGAAGCCCGTTGCCCAAGTCGAAGAAGGTCTTCGACAACACCAAGGTGACGGACCACCATGCCATTATCCCTACGGGCCAGCCTCCGGTCAATCTGACAGATATGGAGCGCCGGGTGTTCGACCTGATTGCACGCCGTTTCATCGCGGTGTTCTATCCGGATTGCAAGTTTGCCACGACCACGGTGCTTGGTGAGACGGGGGGCATTGAGTTCAAAGCCACGGGACGTCAGATTCTTGAACCGGGTTGGCGGGTCATCTTCGCCACGCCGGCCGCATCGGCCACCCCTGCGGAAGACAAGGATGAGAAGGAGGGGGGCGAGGCCGACCGCGTGTTGCCTGCTTTTGTCCGGGGGGAAAGCGGTCCCCATGTGCCAGACTTGGTAGAGAAATGGACGCAGCCGCCCAAACCCTATACGGAGGCTACCCTGCTGCGCGCCATGGAAACGGCGGGTAAGCTGGTGGACAACGATGAGTTGCGCGATGCCTTGAAGGAAAATGGTATCGGGCGTCCCTCCACCCGGGCGGCCATCATAGAAACCTTGTTCAAGCGCAATTATATCCGTAAGGAACGCAAGGCGCTGATAGCTACTCCTACAGGCGTGGAGTTGATCCAGACCATTCACGAAGAATTGCTGAAGTCGGCCGAACTGACCGGTATTTGGGAAAAGAAGTTGCGCGAGATAGAAAAGCGCACGTACAACGCCGCCCAATTCCTGGAAGAACTGAAGCAGATGGTGCGCGAGATAGTGGCCAGTGTCCTGGCCGACCGTACCAACCGGCGCATCACCGTAGAGGCTGCCGCACCGGCGAAGCCCGCCAAAGGCAAATCCGTTGTTTCGAAAGAGAAATCGGCCGATAAGCCCGCTAAAGAGCCCCGGAAGCGTAAGGCTGGGAAAAAAGACACTCCGGCCGGTGATGCTTGGGTGGGGCAACCTTGTCCCGTATGCGGCAAGGGGGTGATAATCAAAGGAAAAACGGCTTACGGGTGCTCTGAGTGGAGGAATGGATGCACGTTCCGTAAGCCGTTCGGGGAGGAGTAAGGCTATTCATATTTTTATAGTTAGGAGTTAAGAAGTGAAGGAGTTATCACTCCGCTTTGCTCCGTCAGGAGTTAAGCCAATAGTAAGTCAAAGAATCGTATGTACAGAAGAGGTATTGGCTTAACTCCTTAACTTCTTAACTCCTTCATCTTATAAGGTGGGATAGAGGCGGTAGAATTCCACCACTGCCTCGATACCTTTTCGCAGGATGTCCAGCGGCATGTTCTCGTTGGGCGAGTGGATGGCGTTGCTCTCCAGTCCGAATCCCATCAGTACGGTCTTGATGCCCAGTACCTGTTCGAAAGTGGCAATGATGGGGATGCTTCCACCCCGTCGTACGGCCAGGGGCTTTTTGCCGAATGCTTTCTCGAAGCCCTTCTCGGCGGCCCGGTAGGCGGGCAGGGAGATGGGGCAGACGTAGCCTTGTCCGCCGTGCAGGGGTGTCACCTTCACTTGCACCGTGTCCGGCGCAAGGGCCTGCACGTAGTCGGCCATCATCTGCGAAATCTTCTCATGGTCCTGGTGCGGCACCAACCGGCAGGACACCTTGGCATAAGCCTTGGAGGGCAGCACCGTTTTGGCGCCTTCGCCCGTATAGCCTCCCCAGATGCCGCATACGTCAAATGACGGGCGGCAGCTGTTGCGCTCCAGGGTACTGTATCCCTTCTCGCCGGTCAAGGCCTTCACGCCGATAGCCTGCTTGTATTTCTCTTCGTCAAAAGGAATGCTGGCTATCATGGCGCGTTCCTCTGGCGATACTTCCTCTACGTCGTCATAGAATCCGGGCACGGTGATGCGTCCGTCCTCGTCTGTCAGTCGGGCAATCAGCTGGCAGAGCACGTTGATGGGGTTGGCCACGGCGCCGCCGAAGTGTCCGGAATGCAGGTCGCGGTTGGGGCCGGTCACCTCAATCTCCCAGTAGGCCAGTCCGCGCAGGCCGGTGGTCAGCGAGGGCAGGTCGGCTCCCAGCATACTGGTGTCGGACACGAGGATGATGTCTGCCTTCAGCAGTTCCTTGTGTTCCCGGCAGAAAGCCTCCAGGCTGGGCGAGCCAATTTCTTCCTCGCCCTCGAAAATGAATTTTACGTTGACTTTCAGTTCCCCGCTCCTCACCAGATATTCGAAGGCCTTGGCCTGGATGAAAGACTGTCCCTTGTCGTCATCGGCTCCGCGTGCCCAGATACGTCCGTCGCGCACTTCGGGTTCAAAAGGAGCGCTCTGCCAGAGTTCCAGCGGTTCGGCGGGCATCACGTCGTAGTGGGCGTACACCAGCACGGTCTTTGCCTGAGGGTCAACGGTCTTTTGGGCGAACACCACGGGGTTGCCGGCCGAGGGCATCACGTGTGCCTCGTCCGCTCCCGCTTCCAGCAGGAGTTGGCGCCAGCGTTGGGCGCAGGCCAGCATGTCGTCTTTGTGTTCGGGCTGGGCACTGATGCTGGGGATGCGGATGAGGCTGAACAGTTCGTCCAGCATCCGCGTCTCGTTGTCTTGGATATAGTCTTTAATCATGATTAATGAAGGATAAGGAGTGAGGAATGAAGGATTGGGAATGAAGAATGAAGGATTGGGAATGAAGAACTTTGTGCTGTTCTCCGGGGAACATTCTTCATCTCTCCGCGAAGCGGATATCCTTCATTCTTCATTGAATTCACAGTTGTGTCATGCGGTCTATCAGGTAGAAGTCCAGTATCGTCATGGCCGCCATGGCCTCCACGATGGGCACGGCGCGTGGCAGGACGCATGGGTCGTGGCGTCCGCGGGCTTTCAGCGTGGTGTCCAGTCCGTCGATGTTGACGGTGTGCTGCTCCATCAGCACGGTGGCTACAGGCTTGAAGGCCACGCGGAAGTAGATGTCCTCGCCGTTGCTGATGCCTCCCTGGATGCCGCCGGAGTGGTTGGTGCGCGTCTCGATGCGGCCGCTGTTGTTGTAGAAAACGTCGTTCTGTTCCGAACCTTTCATCTTCAGTCCGCGGAATCCCTCGCCATATTCGAAAGCCTTGGCCGCGTTGATGCTCAGCACGCCCGAGGCCAGGGCCGATTGCAGCTTGCCGAAGACGGGCTGTCCCAAGCCTATGGGGCAACCTTGGATGACGCAGGTCACCACGCCGCCTATCGTGTCGCCCTCTTCCTTTATCTTATATATATAGTCCTCCATTTCCTTGGCTTTCGCCGGATCCGGGCAGCGCACGGGGTTGGTCTCGATGAGGTCCAGGTCGTAGGCCGTGTAGTTCTCTTCCAGGCGGATGGGGCCGACCTGCGAGGTGTAGGCCTGGATGCTGATGCCCAGTTGGCGCAGGGCGATTTTGGCCAAGGCGCCTCCGACGACGCGCGCGATGGTTTCGCGGGCCGACGAACGTCCGCCTCCCCGGTAGTCGCGGATGCCGTATTTCAGTTTGTAGGTATAGTCGGCGTGCGAGGGGCGGTAAGTGCTTTGCATTTCGCTGTAGTCACTGGAGTGCTGGTTTTTGTTCCACACCAGGAAACCGATGGGGCTGCCTGTCGATTTCCCCTCGAAGATGCCGGAGAGGAATTCCACCTTGTCGTCTTCCGAGCGCGAGGTGGTGATGCGTGACTGTCCCGGGCGCCGGCGGTTCAGTTCGGCCTGCACAAAGTCCATGTCGATGGTGACACCGGAGGGAAATCCATCTATTACGCCTCCGATGGCCTTGCCGTGCGATTCCCCAAAGGTGGTAAGGCGGAGGATGTTTCCGAATGAGTTAAACATACTTCAGTTGCTTTAAAGGTTAATAATCAGGTTGATACGGCACTTTCCCATGCGAAAGCGACTTTGTTTCTTTCAAAGTTAAGCATTTCTTTTGGAAAACGTGCATGAAATTTCTCTTTTTTTTCATTTCTCTTGCCGCTTTTCTTCCTTTGTACCCTGTGATATCTTCGCCCGTGTCCCGTGATATCTTCGTCCGCGCCCCGCGATATCTGTGTCTGTGCACGGCGATGTCCTTGCCTGTGTCCGGGGAAGCGGCTAAGTACATTCTTTCACCTTTTCTTTTGCTCCTTTTCTCTCTTGGGATTTTAAGGGAGCATCTTAAAAAAAGGACATCTATTTTGTGTAAAAGACTTGCCAAGTTGCTATAAAAAGCGTTACTTTGCACGCTGAAATTAAAAAAAGAAAACCCAACGGCCCGTTGACGGGTCATTTATTAACTAAACAAATGTTTAAGAAAGTATGAAGAAAAATTGGTTTTACTTATTTGCGCTGATTTGTTCGGTGGCGCTGTTTACGGCTTGTAGCGATGATGAGGATACAAGTTGGATGGAGTATCAGGATCCGACGGAGTATACTGAGTCCATGCAGACGGTAACGGTTGATGGGAATGTCCAGAGTAATGCGATTGTAACTTTTGCAGCTACTTCAGCTAATACAGGTACGGTTACATTTGATAATTTGCTGGGTGAGTCTAATTTGTTGATTGATGTAAATTTGCTTAAGACGGATACGGGTTATGATTTTTCCGGTGCAAAGGATTTGAAAGAAGGCTATACGGTGAATGTGGCCGGTTCTGTAACCTCTGAAACTATTACGGTTACGGTGACTACCACTGGATATGCTACTATTGATGGTAGTTATTATATGTCTAGCGGTAATTTGTCGTTGACCTTGAACGGGGTAGCCGTAGATGCCGCTTCTTCTACAGCAAGTGTTTCCGTTGCTACTGTTTCTGATTCGCAGGTTACAATATCTTTGTCCGGCGTATTGCCTGCTGTTTATGATGCTGAGCAAAGCGGTTTGTATTTTACAATGGAAAATCTGACTTTGGCTCAAGAAGAAGGTACGGAAGTTTATAACATTAGCGGTACAGCCACCTATGGTGCTGCTACTTATACTGTCAGCGGTTCTGTTTCGGCAGATAATGTGCTGTCATTGAGTGTGGATACTAATATTGATTCGCCGGTAGTGGGTGAATGGGCTGTCCGGATGGGTGACCAGGGTGCTGTGGTGATAGCTGAAGTCAACACGCCGGGTCAAAGCATTACATTGCCGGATAGCATATATAATTATGTGCCGGCCGAAATGCGTCCGTTTTTGTCTCAGACGATGACCGATGCGCAGATTATGAATGTAGCTCAGATGTTCTTGGGACAATATGTTCCATATTTGAAATCTCTTAACTTCAAGGCTACGGGTGATATTGACATCGTATATGTTGATATGGCTAATCCGACAGTAGAACAGACTTTGAGTGGCCTGCTCAGTTATGTGGTATTGGATGATCAGATTTTGCTGGCTCCTAATATCAATGCTTTGTTGGGCATGTTTATGTCCACTTCTAATACGAAGGCTATTGATTTCGATCCTTCCGGCTTGTTGGTGGGTGCTCCTATTCCTCTCTTCTTTGAAGGTAATGGCAGTTCTCTTTCTTTCTGGGTGGACGAGACGGTTGTAGGTCCGTTAGCTTCGTTCGTTGACGGATTGATGCCTCTTATCAGCATGATGTTGCCTTCTATGGGTGTTGATGTTGATCCTGTTGTGTTGAAGATGGTGGGTGACATTATTACTTATGTGAATGTTACATTGGCTGAACAAAATATTGGCCTGAAATTAGGTCTGCAGATGGTCAATAATTAATTCAGCCGTTTCTTACGGTCTTAGAATGGAGCGCTTCGCGGTTTTTCTGCGAAGCGCTTTTTCGTTTTCTCTTTTATGGATAGTGGGAAGATTGTCCCAGGAAAAGTTACCTAACAGCAGATAGCCAAGATTTGATTGGCGGATTAGAACGTGCCGTTGATTATTGGCTCTCACCCGATGGGGTGAGGATGCTGCGGATAAAGATGAATCTTTGTGAAATAAAATTCCTCCTAACCGTTTGCAACTTATGAAATAATCACTATTTTTGCGGTAAATACCAACTTAGGGATATGATGACCCGCAACCAATGTATAAGCCTGTTACGCTCCTGTGCAGATGTCCTGCGCCAGCGCTTTGGCATCCGATCGCTTTGCCTGTTTGGTTCCATGGCTCGGAATGAACAGCGTGAAGAGAGCGATGTGGATGTCTGCGTGGAGATGCCGCCTAAACTATTCCTGCTGGTAGAACTCGGCATGTATCTGGAAGAGTTGCTAGGTTGTCACGTGGATGTGGTGCGCAGGCATCGCAATATGAATGAACTTCTTCGGAAAGAAATAGAAAAGGACGGTATCTATGTCATACAAGCATAAGGAACGAGTGTTGCAATCGCTACGTCAAATAGAAAATTCCATCCTGCTGCTTCAAGAATGGAATGCCGGGCTAAAAAGTGCAGATGATTATCTACTCTCACCCGAAGGGATGAAAAATCTGGCCGCCAGTTGTATGCTTGTCGAGGCTATTGGAGAAGCTTATAAGAAGATAGACGTGATGACAGACGGTGCATTACTGCCTCTATTTCCCTCTGTCCCATGGAAGGCTGTGAAAGGAATCCGGGATCATATTGCGCATGGTTATTTTGAAATAGATGCAGATGTCATATACGAAACCGTCAAGAACGATTTAGGTCCCTTGCTGGATGCTACCCGCTTTTTCTTGGAAGAAGTGGCAAAATGAAGAATAACTGTAGACAAAGGCGTTCTCCGTAAATAAAATTCCTCCTAATCGCTTGTTCCTTATAAAATAATGCTTATTTTTGCAAAACACTCCGTTTGATATGGGATAAAGCGGAGCGAATGGATATAAAGCTTACAACTATGGAAGAGCATTTGAGTCTGAAAGAAAAGGAACAGGCCGAGGAAGTCATGATACAACAGGCGTTTCAAGAGTTGCTGAACGACTATCTGGCCACCAAGCACCGCAAGCGCGTGGAGATCATCACCAAGGCATTCAACTTTGCCAACCATGCCCATAAGGGCATCAAACGGCGATCGGGCGAGCCATACATCCTGCACCCCATTGCCGTAGCCAAGATTGTGTGCAACGAAATCGGACTGGGCTCCACTTCCATCTGCGCCGCCCTGCTGCACGACGTGGTAGAGGACACAGACTATACCGTGGAAGACATCGAGAACATCTTCGGACACAAAATTGCCCAGATTGTGGACGGGCTGACCAAAATCTCCGGCGGCATCTTCGGCGACCGTGCCTCCGCGCAGGCCGAGAACTTCAAGAAGCTGCTGCTGACCATGAGTGACGACATCCGCGTCATCCTTATCAAGATTGCCGACCGCCTGCACAACATGCGTACGCTGGGCTCCATGCTCCCCAACAAACAATATAAAATCGCGGGCGAGACCCTCTATATCTACGCTCCCCTGGCCAACCGCCTGGGACTGAACCGCATCAAGACCGAACTGGAAAACCTCAGCTTCAAGTATGAACATCCCGAGGAATATGCCGAGATAGAGAAGAAACTGGCTGCCACCGCTGCCGAGCGTGACAAGGTGTTCCAGGAGTTCACCGCCCCTATCCGCGCCCAACTGGACAAGATGGGGTTGCAATACCACATACTGGCCCGCGTCAAATCCATCTACTCCATCTGGAACAAGATGCAGACCAAGCACGTCCCCTTCGAGGAAATCTACGACATCCTGGCCGTGCGTATCATCTTCAAGCCTAAGAATATGGAGGAGGAGCTGAACGACTGTTTCGACATCTACGTGGCCATCTCCAAGATATACAAGCCGCACCCCGACCGCCTGCGCGACTGGGTGAGCCATCCCAAAAGCAACGGCTACCAAGCCCTGCACGTCACCCTGATGGGCAACAACGGACAGTGGATAGAGGTACAAATCCGCAGCGAGCGTATGGACGACGTGGCCGAGCAGGGATTTGCCGCCCACTGGAAATATAAAGAAGGGGGAGGCAGTGAGGACGAAGGCGAACTGGAACGCTGGCTCCGCACCATCAAGGAAATCCTGGACGACCCGCAGCCCGATGCCATCGACTTTCTGGATACCATCAAGCTGAATCTCTTTGCTTCGGAGATATTCGTCTTTACGCCCAAGGGCGAGCTGAGGACCATGCCGCAGGACGCTACGGCACTGGATTTCGCTTTCTCCCTGCACACTGATATCGGCACACACTGCATCGGCGCCAAGGTCAATCATAAGTTGGTGCCCTTGAGCCATCGTCTGAAGAGTGGCGACCAGGTGGAAATATTGACCTCGAAGGCCCAACGCATTCAGCCGGAGTGGGAGAATTTCGTCACCACCGCCCGTGCCAAGGCCAAAATCAGTGAAATCCTGCGCCGTGAGGCCAAAGCGAATCAGCAGAAAGGTGAAGGCATGCTGAGGGAGTTCCTGCAAAAGGAGGGGATCACCTTTGATACTTCCGCTATTGACCGTCTCACCAACCTGCACAATTTCCATACGCCGGACGAGTTGTTGGTGGCCATCGGAAGCGGCAAGCTCGTCTTGGGCGATGCGGACCGCAACCTCTTCAAGGAGAAGGCCGGGAAGAACTGGAAGAAACTGCTTTCTTTCTCCTTCGGCAAAGAAGGCAAGGAGAACAAGGAAGAGGCCCAGCCGGCGGAAGGAAAATCCGAAAAGATAGATACCAAGAAAATACTGAAACTGACCGAGGAGGCCATCTCCAAGGAATACATCATGGCCGAGTGTTGCCATCCCATCCCCGGCGATGACGTCTTGGGCTACATAGACGAACACAACCGCGTCATCATCCACAAGCGCCAGTGTCCCGTGGCTGTCAAGTTGAAGAGCAGCTATGGCAACCGCATCATCGCCACGCAATGGGACACGCACAAGGACCTTTCGTTCCTCGTCACAATTTACGTGAGAGGCATCGACGGCGTGGGCGTACTGAATGAAGTGACGCAGGTCATCTCCCGGCAACTCAACGTGAATATCCGCAAGCTGGTCATTGATGCCAACGACGGCATCTTCGAAGGGAAAATCCAGCTTTACGTACACGACGTGGACGATGTTCGCACCATCTGCAACAATCTGAAACAGGTGCAGCACATCAAGGAAGTGGCGCGTATCGAAGATTAGTCAACAAACATAAAATAGAATATTATGAATAAGAGACGAATCAGTATCTTGTCATTGCTATTGGCATTGACATCTTTCTGCTTTGCGCAGCAGATTGAGACTTTTGAGGAATTGACAGACACGAAGCCGCATGACGGCCAGGAAGTGTGGGACAAGATAGGTGCTCCCGTCCAGTTGGGGTGGGGCAGTGTGGATGTCCGTTACAAGAAGTTGGACGTGCCCGACGTGCAGCCTTCGAACCAACTGAAGCTAAAGGCGTGGCGTGGAGAGAGAGTGCATGGGCAGGCTGTCCTGTGGACCAACCGCGATTTGAAGAAGGTATCTGTGGAGGTCAGTGACCTGAAGAACGGGTCGGCCGTCATTCCGGCTTCGAAGGTGACCACCCACTTTGTGCGTTACGTGATGACGGACGAACTGAACCCCGGCGGCGGAGGTTGTGGCCATCGTGAGAACAAAGCCGAATGGGATTCGTCGCTCGTGGCCGACATGCTGGACATCACCGAAGAAATGGATATCCGCGCCCAGAGCACCCGGCCGATTTGGGTGAAGGTCAATGTGCCGTCGGATGCCCGTCCCGGCAAGTATCGTGGCACGCTGACGGTGTCCGCTGCCGACTGTAAGGCCATGTCGTTGCCATTGGAAGTGCAGGTGGTGAACCGCACCTTGCCGGCTCCGAAGGATTGGGCCTTCAACTTGGACCTGTGGCAGAATCCGTATGCCGTGGCCCGTTATTACAATGTTCCTTTGTGGAGCAAGGAACACTTCGACTTGATGCGTCCGATTATGAAGATGTTGGCCGGCGTGGGGCAGGATGCCATCACCGCCAGTATCATGCACAAACCTTGGAACGGACAGACCGAGGACCATTATGACAGTATGATAGGCCGTATCAAGAAGCTGGACGGTACGTGGAGTTTTGATTATACCGTGTTCGACAAGTGGGTGACCTTCATGCGCGAGGACGTGGGCATTGACGGCATCATCAGCTGCTACACGATGATTCCTTGGGCCATGCGTTTCGATTACTACGACCAGGCCACCAGCCGCATCCAGTTTGTAGAAGCCCAGCCGGACGAGCCGGCTTACGCAGCATACTGGTTGCCCTTCCTGAAAGACTTCTCGCGCCACCTGCGTGAGAAAGGCTGGTTCGAACAGACGGCCATCTCGATGGACGAGCGTCCGATGGAGGCGATGCAGGGAGCCATCAAAATCATCCGTGAGGCCGACCCGGAGTTCAAGATTACGTTGGCCGGCAATTATCATGCCGAAATCGTGGACGACTTGTATTATCTTGCCATTCCTTACGGCCATCAGTTCCCGGCCGACGTGAAAGCTAAGCGTGAGAAGAACGGCCAGCTGAGTTGTGTGTACACGTGCTGCACGGAGACGTTCCCCAATATCTTTACCTTCTCGGATCCTGCCGAGGCTGCCTGGACACCCATACATGCCGTGGCCGGAGGCTATGACGGCTTCCTGCGTTGGTCCATCAATTCCTGGACGGCCGATCCGTTGCACGATTCCCGTTTCCGCTCGTGGGCTGCCGGCGATACGTACAGCATCTATCCCGGTCCGCGCAGCAGCATCCGGTTCGAACGCTTGATGGAGGGACTGCAGGATTGCGAGAAGATCCACGTCCTGCGTACGGAACTGTCCGCCAAGGGTGCCAAGAGTAAGCTGGCCAAGCTCGACAAGGTATTGGCCAAGTTCACACCGGAAGGCATGAAAGACGGCAAGCAGACGACTGCCGAGATGATGCAGGAACTGAATGCCTTGCTGAATTCATTGTAAGGGACGGACTTAAGGTTTAAGTGGAGGCGCGTCGGGAGGTTATTCCGGCGCGCCTTCTTTGGGTTCCTGCGAGGCCTCGATGTTTTGCCGCAATGCTTCCACATCGTTGTAGGTGAAAGCGCTGAGTGCGTCGCGCATGGCCACCAGTTCTTCGCGGATGCTCTTCAGGCGTTCCACGGCCTCGAAGTTGCGCAGGGTGGTTTCCCGGTTGTCCTTCAGCCGTTGGCGGGCACCTTGCAGGGTCATGCCGCGTTCCTTCACCAGGTGGTAGATCAGTTTCAGTGCCTCGATGTCTTCGGCGTTGTATTGGCGTACGCCGCGTCCGGCCCGCTTGGGTTTGAGCTGTTGCGGGAATTCGTCCTCCCAATAACGCAGGAGCGACTCGTTGACACCCAACAGCTGCGCCACTTCGCTGATGGAGTAGTATAGTTTCAGGTTTTTGTCTTTGTTCAGCATATCCTTAGTCTATAGTGTTTGGAGAGGTAGCCTCGTATCTCATGGCGAGATAGCCTCGTATCTCACGATGAGATAGCCTCGCGGTTGTCAGTCCATCATCTTGCCGTGGTTGGCGGCCAGTTGTATCATGCGGTCGTAGTCCTCGGCACTCAGGTCCATGAAGTAGTAGTTGACCGGATTCACCACTTGTCCCCGGACGTGTACCTCGTAGTGCAGGTGTGGCCCGGTGCTTTTGCCTGTGCTCCCCACGCCGCCAATGACCTCTCCGCGCACGACCTTCTTGCCCGGCTTGGTACGGAATTCTTTCAGATGCGCGTACCACGTCTGGTAACCGAAGCCGTGGTCAATGATGATGGTGTTGCCGTAGCCGGTCTGCCATCCCATTTTCACCACTGTGCCGTCGCCCGTGGCGTAGACGTCCGTGCCCGGTGCGGCAGAGAAGTCCATGCCCGAGTGGAAGCGTGTGGTGCCGTAGATGGGGTCTATGCGTGTGCCGTAGCCGGAAGCCGTCTGTTTCAGGTCTTTGTTGGAGATGGGTTGGATGGCGGGGATGCAGCGTAGCATCTCGTCGTGTTGCCGGCACATTTCCACCACTTCGTCGAAGGACTGGGACTGGATGTACAGTTGCTTGGTCAGCATGTCCAGCTTTTGCGTGGTGCCTACCACCAGCTCGGCGTCGGCCATGTCCATCAGGTGTTCATAGCGGTTGGTGCCGCCGTATCCTGCCTGCCGGATGGCGGAGGGGATGGGGTCGGCCTGGAAGATGACGCGGTAGAGGTTGTCATCGCGTTGCTGGATGTCCTGCAAGACGCCCATCGCCTCGTCCATGCGTCGCGACAGCACGTTGTATTGGGCTTCGAGCCGGCTGTTCTCCTTGCGCAGCTCTTTTTCCGAGGGCGATCCGAAGAGGATAATCGGGGCGATGAAGCACGCCGCGCCCAGCCCCATACCGATGAACAGGCGGCGCAGGTGGCTCATCAGCCGTTGGCGGACGGTGGGGTAGATGCGGTCGTAGGTCTGTGTACGAGGGTTGTAGATGTAGTAAACTTTGCGCATGATAGGGAATTATTTGGCTGTCGATGCGGCAAAAGTAATAAAAACAAGCTATCTTTGCGCAGTTTTTTGAGAATATTAACCGCTAAACAAGAGTATGTTGACAGCAAATGAAATCAGAGACTCGTTCAAGAGTTTCTTTGAGAGCAAGGGACACCACATTGTCCCCTCCGCTCCGATGGTGATTAAGGATGACCCCACGCTGATGTTCACCAACGCGGGCATGAACCAGTTCAAGGATATTATCCTGGGAAACCATCCGGCCAAATGGAAGCGGGTGGCCGATTCGCAGAAGTGCCTGCGCGTCAGCGGTAAGCACAACGACCTGGAAGAAGTGGGGCACGATACGTACCACCACACCATGTTCGAGATGCTGGGCAACTGGTCCTTCGGCGACTACTTCAAGAAAGAGGCTATCTCTTGGGCTTGGGAGTACCTGGTGGACGTCCTGAAGATAAATCCGGCCAATCTCTATGCCACCGTTTTCGAGGGTAGTCCCGAGGAGGGCTTGAGCCGCGATGACGAGGCGGCCGCCTATTGGGAACAATTCCTCCCGAAAGACCATATCATTAACGGCAACAAGCACGATAACTTCTGGGAGATGGGCGACACGGGTCCCTGCGGACCCTGCTCCGAAATCCACATCGACCTCCGCAGCGAGGAAGAGAAAGCCAAGGTGCCCGGACGGGACATGGTGAACCACGACCACCCGCAGGTCATCGAGATCTGGAACCTCGTCTTCATGCAGTTCAACCGCAAGGCCGACGGCAGCCTGGAGGAACTTCCCGCCAAGGTTATTGACACCGGCATGGGCTTCGAACGTCTCTGCATGACCCTGCAGGGAAAGACATCCAACTATGACACCGACGTCTTCCAGCCCCTCATCCAAGCCATCGCCGCCATGTCCGGCACGGCCTACGGAACCGACCCGCAGAAGGACGTGGCCATGCGTGTAGTGGCCGACCACATCCGTACCATTGCCTTCTCCATCACCGACGGACAGTTGCCCGGCAATGCCAAGGCCGGCTACGTCATCCGCCGCATCCTGCGCCGCGCCGTGCGCTACGGATATACGTTCCTGGGGCAGAAGCAGGCGTTTCTGTACCGGCTGTTGCCTGTGCTCATCGAGGACATGGGAACTGCCTATCCCGAATTGTCTGCCCAGAAGGAACTTATTTCCAAAGTAATAAAGGAAGAGGAGGAGGCTTTCCTCCGCACGTTGGACACGGGCATCCGCCTGCTGGATAAGACCATGGCCGATGCCAAGGCTGCCGGAAAGACGGAAATCAGCGGTAAGGACGCTTTTACCCTTTATGATACCTTCGGTTTCCCCTTGGACTTGACGGAGCTTATCCTGCGCGAGAACGGCATGACCGCCGACATCGACGCCTTCAACGCAGAGATGCAGCAGCAGAAGCAGCGTGCCCGCAATGCCGCCGCCGTCGAGACGGGCGACTGGATTACGCTGAAGGAAGGTACCACCGAGTTCGTGGGCTATGACTATACGGAATATGAGACCAGCATCCTGCGCTACCGTCAGGTGAAGCAGAAGAACCAGACGCTTTATCAGATTGTTCTCGACAAGACACCCTTCTACGCCGAAAGCGGTGGTCAGGTGGGCGATACGGGCGTGCTGGTCAGCGAATACGAGACTATCGAGATTGTGGATACGAAGAAGGAGAACAACCTGCCCATCCACATAGCCAAGACGTTGCCCGCGCATCCCGAGGCTCCGATGATGGCCTGTGTGGACGTGGAGAAGCGTGCAGCCTGTGCCGCCAACCACTCTGCCACGCACCTGCTGGACGAGGCTTTGCGTCAGGTCCTTGGCGACCACGTGGAGCAGAAAGGTTCGCTGGTGACGCCCGATTCGCTGCGCTTTGACTTCTCTCACTTCCAGAAGGTGACGGACGAGCAACTGCGCGAGGTGGAGCACCGTGTCAACGCCAAGATACGCGCCAATGTCCCCTTGACCGAACACCGCAACATCCCCATCGAGGAAGCCCGGCAGCTGGGCGCCATCGCCCTCTTTGGCGAGAAATATGGTGACCACGTGCGCGTCATACAGTTCGGTTCGTCCATCGAGTTCTGCGGCGGCACGCACGTACCTGCTACAGGCTGCATCGGCATGGTCAAGATTATCTCCGAAAGCTCTGTGGCTGCCGGTGTGCGCCGCATCGAGGCCCTGACCGGCGCTAAGGTAGAGGAGATGCTGGACGGCGTGCAGGACACGCTGCGTGACCTGCGTTCACTCTTCAACAACGCCCCGGACCTGACGGCCGCCATCCGTCGCTATATCGACGAGAACACCGGCCTGAAGAAGCAAATCGAGGACTTTATGAAGGAAAAGGAAGCGCAACTGAAGGAAAAGCTCCTGCAGGGCGCGAAAGAAGTGCATGGAGTGAAGGTCATCTCCTTCTGCGCACCCATCGCCCCGGACATGGCCAAGAACATCGCCTTTCAACTGCGGGGCGAGCTGGGCGACAGCTTCTGCTTCGTGGCAGGAACCGTCTTCGAGGGCAAACCCATGCTGACAGTGATGCTGGGCGAGAAGCTCGTGGCCGATGGATTGAAGGCCGGTGCGCTGGTGAAGGAAGCTGCCAAGCTGATTCTGGGCGGCGGCGGCGGACAGCCCCATTTCGCCACGGCGGGCGGCAAGAATCCCGACGGTCTCCAGGCTGCCGTAGATAAGGTACTGGAACTGGCCGGGCTGCAATGATTGCGAACGGTTGAGTCGTCTGAGAAATAGTAAGGCGCGGATTACGCGGATTGCACGGATAAATTCATGAACTGAATATCCGTAAATCCGTGTGATCCGCGCCTGTTATATTTATCTTTGAGGAATGGGAGGGAGTTATAAGGAGTTAGAGGGAATTATAGGCCGATAGTTGGTCCGGCGATTTCCGGCAGCATCCATGCAAATATGGTATTGGCCTTTAACTCCCCAAGCGAAGCGATAACTCCTTCTAACTCCTTTTAATTCCTGCGGGCAAAGCCTTATTATATAAGGTGTCTCTTACCGGTTCACCTGCTTCATGCGCTCAATCAACTCGTCGCCGAGCGCTGTCTTCACCTTGATGTGTTCCAGCACGGCCGTCACGAAGGGGTTGCTCTCAAAGTCGCCGCGCACCTGCTCGAAGTCCAGTTCTTTCTCCAGTCGCGAGCCGTCGGCACCGAAGCCCGTCATGGAGGCCAGGGAGAATTCCTTGCGTGCGTCCTCATACAGCATCCGGTCCAGGCCGACGACTGCTTCCTTCCACTGCTCCACGATGCGGATGATGTCTGCCGCGGTCATCTCCTCCGGTCGTACGCCGTAGAATTCCTCCAGACGGTCGTAGGCCCAAGTCCATTCATAAGTGTAATATTGGCGGTGCATCTCGCCGAAAGCCAGGTTGATGTCCTCCAGCCGGTTGATGTCGCCCTGTTCGATGGCGTCCAGCAGGCGGTCCACCTCGCTCTTCGGGGCAATCAGTCCGGAGATGTCCACCCATTCGCCGCTGCCCACCGGCGTATCCGGGCGGAGGCGGTCGCGGATTTCCTGGTCCGTACGGAAGTGCGTTTCCTCCAGGCGTTTGATGACGGAGTTGCCCAGGAACTTGTGGATGGCCGTTTCGTAGAAGCCGATGCCCTTCATGAGGGCCGAGTTGCGTATCTTGGCGCTGTGGTACGAGTAGATGTCGGACAGTTCGCCCGAGGCGCGGCGCAAGGTGCGCAGGATGTCCAGTCCTTTGAACATCTTCTGCACGGTGTAGGGGCTCAGCAGGTTGTAGTTGATATAGTCCAGCCGGTGTGGATCGGTCCGTCCGTCGCGTTTAGGCCACTTCTGTGCGTCGCGGATGGTGCCTACGCTACGCAGGTTGACACCCGGCGCCAGGTAGGTGGTGTTCTGTTGCTCAATGAGGTAGGAGAAGGGCAGGTTCGACGTGTCTGCGTGGTTGACGTGGCGTCCCATCACGAGCGAGAAGGCACCCACCCGTGCCGGCCACAGGATGTAGCTGTCCGACGATGTCTTGGCTCCGCGCTCCAGTGTGCCCTGATGAATGGGCCCCAGTTTGTACATATGGTTGCTTTGGTTGGACCCCGAACCGGCGTTCATGAAGGAGAACATGCCTGCGATGAGCAGCGTCGACTTGTGGTGCGTCACGGTGAACGGCCCTGCGAAGATGGCGCACGCCTCGCCGTTCTCCCCCTGGCAGTTGCTGAAGAACAACGAGTCCGAGGCCGAGTAGTTATGTCCTAACTTGCAGGCCTGCCCCACGAAGCAGCGCGTCAGCATGGCCCCGTCGTCCACGTGCGAGCCGCTGGAGATGATGAAGTCTTCGCACACCACCCCCTGTCCGATGTGTACCGGTGCCGCCTCGTTGCTGTTGATACTGCCGTTGTACAGGCGGCCCGCTCCCGAGATGCGGCAGTGGTCGCCGATGCGCACGTTTTTGATGCTGCCCGTGTTCAGGATGGTCACATGGCAGCCTATCCGTCCGCGGTCCGAGGCATGCTTGCGGGCATAGAAGTCGGTGATTTCCCTCAGCCGGGCCGTCAGTACGGGGCGGTGGCGGTAGAGGGCCATGATGTAGGCGATGTGTGCGGACAGTTTGTCGTTGATGGCCACCTCGCGGCCGCCGGTCTCGTTCAGCACGGCTGCCTCCACGCCGTTGCCGAAGGTCGATGTGCCGTCCACCAGGATACGGTCTACATTCTCGATGAAGGTATCATCGCCGATTTCGTAGTTGGCAATGTAGTTCTGGATGTTTTCGATGCAGCAGTTGTTGCCCACGGAGACGTTGTGCAGCGTCACGTGGCGCAGGGAGGCATGTTTCTTGATGCCGCCCGGCAGCGTGAACTCTCCTTGGAACACGCCCAGGCGGACCTCGCCCGAGAAGCGCGTGTGGTGAACATAGTCTGTGGTGAAGCCTTCGGCCACACTCACTCTCTCCCAATCGTCGGCCAGGCAGGACTGGGCTTGCAGGCGGGCGATTTCGTCGTTTGTCAGTTTACGGTAGTTCATAGTAGTTTAATGATGAATGAAGAATCTTGTTGAATGAAGAAAGATGAATGAAGAATTTCCCGACTGTCCTTTCTTCTTGCCCTGTCATGTTGAGCGAAGCCCGCAGGGCGCAGTCGAAACATCTCAAGAAAAGAAAGGCTTAGTGAGATCCTTCGACTTCGCTCAGGATGACATCCAGCCGGGAAATTCTTCGTTCTTCATTCTTCATTGATTTCGTATGTCTGGTACAGGAAGTCGTTGTACGGGTACTTCTGCACATGCAGTTCGCGGACGCGGTCGTAGACCACGCGGCGCAGTTCCTCCAGGTTGGTGCGTTGCTTGGCGGAGATGAAGAGGCAGCCGCCGGGTTCCAGCTTGGCCATCCACGTCTGCATCAGTTCTTCCAGCGTCCAGTTGGCCTTGGTGCGGGGGGTGAGGTCGTCGTCGGCCTTGTGGATGTAGGTGTAAGCGTCTATCTTGTTGAAGACGATCATCATCGGTTTGCCCGCCGCGCCGATGTCCGCCAGCGTCTTGTTCACCACTTCGATCTGTTCTTCGAAGTCCGGGTGGCTGATGTCCACCACGTGTAGGAGCAAGTCCGCCTCGCGCACCTCGTCCAGTGTGGACTTGAAGGAGTCCACCAGGTCGGTGGGCAGCTTGCGGATGAAGCCCACGGTGTCGCTCAGGAGGAAGGGCAGGTTGTCGATGATGACCTTGCGCACCGTGGTGTCCAGCGTGGCGAAGAGCTTGTTCTCGGCAAAGACCTCGCTCTTGGCCAGCAGGTTCATCAAGGTCGATTTGCCCACGTTGGTATATCCCACCAGTGCCACGCGGATCAGCCGTCCGCGGTTCTTGCGCTGGGTGGACTTCTGTTTGTCTATCTCTGCCAGGCGTTGTTTTAGCAAGGCCATGCGGTTCAGGATGATGCGGCGGTCCATCTCCAACTGCGTCTCGCCTGGGCCGCGCAAGCCTACCGAGCCTTTTCCGCCTCCGGCGCCCGAGCCGCCTCCCTGTCGTTCAAGGTGTGTCCACAGGCGTTGCAGGCGGGGCAACATATATTTATATTGCGCCAGTTCCACCTGTGTCTTGGCGTTGGCCGTCTGTGCCCGCATGGCGAAGATGTCGAGGATGAGCGACGTGCGGTCCAATATCTTCACCTTCAGCGCGCCCTCGATGTTGCGTATCTGCTTGGCGGACAGCTCGTCGTCGAAGATGACCATGCCCACCTCGCGTTCCTGTTCCTCCTCGCTGTCGATGTATGCCTTTATCTCGTCCAGCTTGCCCTTGCCCACGTAGGTAACGGAGTTGGGCTGGTCCAGTTTCTGCGTGAAGCGTTTCACCACCTCCGCTCCGGCCGTCTCGGCCAGGAAGGCCAGTTCGTCCAGGTATTCCGCGGTCTTTCGTTCGTTCTGTGTCTGGGTGACGAGGCCCACGAGTACGGCGGTTTCCACCTTGGCCTCGGATATGACGAATTCTTTCATTGCCATATTGTGGTATTCCTATATAATAAGTAGATGTTGATATTTAGTTTATGTTTAGGAGTTAAGGAGTTATCACTCCATCCGGTCATTGGCCTGTTTGCTTCGTGAGTCCAATATGTGAAAATAATAATCCGCCAAATGCATATTTTTGTCAATCGCTGCCATAGTTGTCTCGTTCTTGTTAATCGCGACAAAGTTATGCGTTTGGATTCATATATCAAAATAATGTATTTCAAAGTTGCTGTAAGGCAGGTATATCTCCGTCCTCGGGCGCAGATATCCCCGTCCGTGGGCGGCGGTATCTCTGCCCGTGTCCGGAAATACCGCCGCCTGTACCCGCTGGTATGAGACAGGGACTAAAGGATTATAACTGTTGAATCATCATGTGCTCATGGACGGGCATATATCAGCGGCCGTCCGGCGAAACGGGGTGCTGCGAATGGCTTTGTACCACCATCCGCAGCTTTTGTCTGTGTGCCGACAGGTTGCGGCAGGTGAGCCTGGTCAAAGGCAACAAACTCCTCGTAGTCATAGTTCCAGTTGTCTCCGTAGGCCAGCTTCATGATGCGCTTGTAGATAGCCTCTCGCGAGGGTGCGTTGAAACCGTTCTTGTTGCTGCGCATCATGCTCTCGTTGGTAGGACGGTAGGCACCGCTCCAATACGTGCAGGCTCCTTGATAAATGCCCAGTGTCTCGCCGTAGGCATCCGCCCCTTGATAACGTTCGTCGTAGAGGAAACGGCTCCATACCACCTCCTGCGAATTGGGTGTGAAGTCCACATTCATGGCCCAGCCCAGTTCCTCCTGCCATGTCTGATGAGTCTGAATCTCTGATTCTGGCATGGCTCCCATCTCTTGGTAGGAATATTCGTCCATCAACTTGGCGAAGCCGTGGCCTCCGGCCTCGTGACACAGCACACGGCGGAACATATCGTCCTCCAATCCATAAATCATGGGGCAATAGCATACGGCAAATTCCATAACCTGGCCGGCATTGTTAAAACCAAACCAGCAAGTACCGGCATAAACCGTAGAGTTCAGAACGACGATGCACAGAGCCTCTTCGAACAAGTCCGGGTTAGCGGCCAGTTCGGGCACCAACTGCGCATACGCCATTACTTTTTCATCATCACCAGCTATGAGTGTGCTATTGGCATTTCCGTTCAGTGCATCCACCTGGCTGCTGAAGGCTGTGCTGTAACCGCTGGTGAAGGCGTTGTTGCGCGAGACGGCAGTCACCATCCACACATCGAACAGGTCGCGCAGCGAGCGGTAAGGCTCTTCGGTGAAAAGGTTTTCCATAGCTTGCTGCATTGCCTGCTCGTAATAACCGCTGCTGATGTCCGTGTCCAGGAATCCGTCGCCCATCAGCACCAGAGGAACGCCATTGCCTTCGCTGTGCGTTTGCAGTTGGTACACTTGCTTGTCGTCCGCCATGCTCTGCGAGGTGCCTACGCTACGGGCCGCCTGGGTGAGGGTGAAAGTGTTCGAGGAAACGGTTGCGCCGTTTTCATCCGTGCCTTGCAATATCAATTGTGCGCTACGTTCGTTGTCATAGGGGTTCTTAGCCACTTGCAATGTCAGCTCTCCGTTTTGCATGGTACGCGACTCCGGAGCCGTCTGTACCCAGTCTACGGAGTTACCATCGGCCGTGAGCAGCGTAAACGGACCGGTCAGGTTGGTCTGGTAGTCCAGCGTGAATGCGCCCCCTGCCGCAGGAACGGGATAAACATCCTGCCCGGTCGTTATTACCGGCATGACCGATTGGGTGAATTTCACTGTCAAGGTCAGTTCACCGGCCTTAATGGTCAGTACACCCTGGCGGTTATTGCCTGTATCGTTTTTCGTTGAGGCCAGCAGATTGAGAGTAGCGGCTCCTGCCGTGCCTCTCTGCGGAGAAGGTACCGCCCAGCTGACATTAGTACTTGCTTGCCAATCGCTTGTCGAAGTAAAAGACACGGCAAGCATAGCATTGCGGTCTGCTCCTAGCACGAACTCTGCATCCGGATTGGCCAATTCTAACGAGGGTTGCGGTCCCTCATCGTTCGAGCAACCTGTCCATAACACAAGGTTCAGGACTGCCCATAATGATAAAAGGATTTTCTTCATACGTATATGTCTGATTATAGGTGATTGGTTTTATTCATCTTCTTGCCTTTGCATTTCTCTTTGCGGGGACTGCGCTCTCGGACTTGAGGAGGACAAGGACCACCAGGCGGAAGAGTAAAGAAGGGCATGTCGGTGAGGACATGCCCTTCTCCAAAGGTCATACTTGTTTATAGGGTATGAATAGGTGACAAGTGTCGGTTTACTGCTTGGTCATTACCACATTGCCATAGACTGAATAGAAGCCCATATATTGGCCGCTGTCATCGTCATAAACGCCTACGCCCAACAAACCGCCCTCATCAAATGTGATGGAATTGAAGTCTTCGCTCCACGTACCGACTAGTTCTGTTGCTTCGTTGGCATCTGAGGTCATCGGGATAATAGCTACACTGCCAATGAATGAACCAAAGTTCAATCCCGTAGCGAAGAAGTCACCTTGTACCACAGTCAGCTGCTGGCTGCTTTCATTGTATTCAATAATCCACGGCTCATTGGTGGTGACACTGTTGTCAAAGCCAACAGCCACATAACGCTTGTGCTCATTGGCTTCTTGTTCTTCCAGTGTGGAGCCACCGGTCAGCGTCACTGTAAACGATACATTCCCTCCGTTGTAAGCATCTACGGCTGAGAGCGTATAGGTTCCCATCAGTTTATAATAAGGATCTTTGTCTACATCGGCAATCGTCATCTGACAAGTGGAGTTCGTGCCGACCGAAGCACCCTCCACACTGTTGATGGTGATAGTCAGCGTCCGGTCATCGTTTTCCGTCATGTCGTCATCTATCAGGCGGATTTCACAACCATAGCCCGTGTTGTCATCTGCCGGAATGAGGATGGTGTTAGTTGTGACGATATAGTGTTCATTTTCCACTGCCGTGCCAGCTTGTACGGAGAAGTTAACACGGATAGCTCCGTTTTGCTCGCCTTCCACGACGAAAGGAACCGTAATGAGGCCAGCATTTTCATTATAAGTCACTTGCGCATTTTCAAAGCCTACGGTAGCACTGGTATTGTTCATAGCCACCTCTTCGTCATCCGAACAGGCCGCAAATGCCAAGGCTGCCAAGGCCATTGCATAATATTTCAGTTGTTTCATAACTTGTTGTCTTTAGTTTATTGATTAATAACCGGGATTCTGCTGCCCGCGCAGTTGCGGGTTCACGTCCATCTCAGCCTGCGGAATGGGCCAAGTGAAGCGGTAATCGTCGGCACTGACTGTCAGTGAGGTTCCATTAGAAAGTCCGACACCAAAAGTCAGGTCATCGTTCTGTGCATTGTTACCACGATCAACGCCCAAGCCCCAACGTTTCAGGTCGGCCAGGCGGAAACCTTCACCAATCAGTTCTTTGTTACGCTCTTCGCGGATGGCGGAACGCAGGGACTCGGTGCTGCTTGAAGACAAACCCGCATAGCCAGCAATACGGTTGCTGCACAGCGTGTTCAAGTAGTTGGTTGCTTCGGTAGTGTTGCCGGATTCCAAGTAAGCCTCAGCGGCAATCAGGTACTGCTCGGCAATGCGGAAGGGCTTGGACATGTTAATATAGTGGTCGTCCGTGCTGAGCCCCATCGTGGGATTGCCGGGATATTTGTCGAACTTGTAAATCGCGCCCGATGCACCGGTACTGGCCTCGTAGGTGAAGGGCATGAAGAAAGCAGCGAAACGGATGTCGTTCTCCTGGTCGTACATGTCAATCACCGTCTGCGAGGGATAGTAAGACGGTCTTTGCGGAGTCGTGCCATATTGGCCATGGAAATAAAGACCTGTGGGATTGCCCAGTTCGTTAGGGTTGCTCATATAGATTTGCCAGATGGTCTCGGCGCCGTTGTCTTCCTCCCAGATTCCGCGGTAGGTGGCCGCATCGCTGACCAGCGCGTACTCACCACTGTTAATCAAAGCCGTAGAGGCACTGATGGCCGTGTTATAGTCCTTCATCTGGAGAGCCACACGGGCTTGCAGGGCAGTGATGGCGTCCGGTGTGATGTAATACAAGGCGTTGGTTGCGTTTGAGTTGAGTGCATAGAGTCCTTGCAACAGACGGGAAGCTTCAGACAAGTCGCTGTTAATCTGCGCATAGGTGTCAGCCAACGATGAACGTCCAGGATAGGTGGATGCATCCGACGAGGGTGAATATGTCAACTGCAACGGCAGACCCATTTCACTGGAAGCCGTTGAAGCGTCATAGGGATGACAGAACAGGACGGCCAGGTTGTAATAGCAGAAGGCGCGCGTGAAATAAGCTTCAGCTGCATACGAACCAATTTCCGTCATATTTTCTTCCGTGAAGCCTGTCACCGTGCCGTCCACTACCCGCTGGTAGCCGTCGATGTAATAGTTACAACGGGCAATTGTGCTGTAATAACCACTCCACATCGACTCTATGTCGCCATTGCCTGTCTGGATATCCCAACGGTAGAAATAGCCGAAATAGTTGCCATAATCCACTGTGGCGTAGAAATTGTCCGCCTGCATCTCCGTGTTAAGGATATAGCCACCGGTTGTGAGGCCGCGATAATTGGAATAAATGCCATAGCGTGCCGCCTGGAAGTCACCCAATTGGGTCATGTACTGGCTTTCTTCCACGGAATTATAGGGATATTTCTCCATGTCGCACGAAGCAAGGCCTGCCGTGGCCAAGAAAGCCGCAAGAAGTATATGTATCTTTTTCATTTCAAATTCGTTATTTAGGTTTGATATTTAGAATTTCAGTTCCAAGCCGAAGGTGAATTGTTTCGTGTTCGGATAGTTACCCAGCTGTACGTTGGTGTCCACCTCGGGGTCGTAGCCCTGATATTTGGTCACCGTCCACAGGTTACGTCCTACGAAGAATACGCGGCAACCTTCCATAAAGCCAGTCTTCTGCATCCAGCGTTTCGGCAGGTCGTAACTGATGGTCAGGTTCTTCAGACGCATGAATGAAGCATTCTCCAGCAAGTGCGTGTCAAACTGTCTTTCGGACTCAGGAGAGGATATATCTGTCACGTCACCCGGGTTTTTCCACATGTTCAGCATAGCGGTGCTCTGATTTTGAGTAGAAGCGAATGTAGGATTCTCCGTAAAGAAGCGTTCGTTGTTCATCATATACTGTCCCAACATGAACGAGAAGTCCGCGCTGACCGTGATGCCCTTCCAACGGATGGTAGAACCGAAACCGCCGGACCACGGGGCAAAACGCTGTTTGCCGGTGAAGACGGCATCGTCATCGCTGTAGTTCTTGGTCAGGTTGCCGTTTTTGTCATACCACATATCCAGACCATCGCGTGGGTCTACACCGGCCCAGCGGGTATAGAAGAACTCACCGTAAGGCTTGCCTACCTGCAACTTCAGGCCAGTTCCCGTAATGATATATTCGTCCAGGCCATTGAACAGTTCGATGATTTCGTTCTTGTTATAGTTGACATTGGCATTCACGCTCCAGTCTATGCCGTGGAAGTTCTTGAAGATGTCCACGCCGGCTGTGATGTCCATACCACGGTTGCGCATGCTACCCACATTGCCCCAGCCGGAACCGAAACCTGTTGTATAGGAATAAGGAATATCCATCAGCATGTCTTCCGTTACACGGTTATAGAACTCCACATCCAACGTCAGACGGTCGAACAAGCGCATGTTCACACCTACATTGGTAGACTTCACCGTCTCCCACGTCAGGTCGGGATTGGCCGCATTGGACACAGCCGTACCCGTTCCTTCATAATACCGGTTGCCTGTACCTACACGACCGAATGCCTGATAAGCCTCAATACCTGCCGAGTTACCCACCGAACCGTAGCTGACTTTCAGCTGCAAGTCGTTCAGCCAGTCTACATCGGAGAGGAAATACTCCTTTTTCAAGTCCCACATGGCGCCCACAGACCAGAAGTTACCCCACTGGTTGTTGAGGCCAAACAATGACGAACCGTCGCGACGGAAAGAAGCGTCGAAGAAGTACTTATCAGCATAGTCATAGCTGAATGTTGCAAAATAGGAGTTATATACTGTTTCTGACTTACTGTGCGAAGGAACCTCCAGGCCATTGCTCGGGGCTGCGCTGAGCAGCATCAGACGTTCGTCATCCAGGTGGTTGACCGTAACGCCGAATGCTTGATTCTTGTTCATGATAGCTTCCTGACCCACCAATACCGTAAAGTCGTGGTCATCCCAAGCTGTGAATTTATATTCAGCCGTGTTGGTGAACGTGAATTGATAGAAACGCTGGAAACTTTCTACAGCCGTACCGTCATTGACAAACGGATTCTCACCATCATCCGTAGGATATGCCTTTTGACTGGTACGGAAGTCATAGGCCTCCATAGCCTGTGCGGCACGAATGTTCAAGCCCTTGATGGGATTGAGGTTGAAATACGTACTGGCATTGAGGTGAACCAAATCACGAATGCCGGGCTGCAATTCCGACAAATAATAAGGATTATAGAAGCCCATGGTAGAGAATTGGTTCAGGCGGTCGCCATAGCCAATGAAGTTTCCGTTGTCGTCTGTCAGAATCTCATAGTATTCCTGGTCGGGACGATATGTGCGGGCGGCATAGGCCTTGTTGTACACACTGTTACCCGTCGTTCCGAAAGCTGTTGTAGAGTAACGTTGGTAGGTGAGGCTCAGATTCACACCAGCCTTCAACCATTTCGTAATATTTGCATCTACATTAGAACGCAACGTCTCGCGGCGCATGCTGGAGTCATCCATGATACCCTCCATATCATAGTGGCCGAAAGAGAGGTAATAGTTTACCATGTCCGAGCCGCCCGTCACGCTCACGTCATACTGCTGCACGGGTTTCGTGTCTCCGAAGAACACATCGGTCCAATCGGTAGAGATTCCATTATTAATATAGAAAGCCTTACGTTGTTGGAAAGCAGCATCGTTTACCAATGACGGGGTAAGCACCTCCTGGAAGTTCAAGTATTGCTCAGTGTTCATCATCGTCACCCGGTCGCCGGTCATCTTTGACAGACCGTATTGAGCCGTCACCGTGACATGAGCTTTTTCGCCACGCTTACCTTTCTTGGTAGTAATGATGACCACACCGTTGGCGGCACGCGCACCATAGATGGCTGTGGATGAAGCGTCCTTCAGCACAGTCATGTTCTCAATGTCGTTCGGGTTCAACGAAGTGAAAACATTGCTGGATACCGGTGCTCCGTCCAAAATGAACAAAGGAGCCGTAGTACCATTGATAGAACTGACACCGCGCAGACGGATATTGACGCTGGCACTCGGTTCTCCTGAAGGTGTAAATACTTGCAAACCAGCTACCTGTCCTTGTAAGGCATCGCCTGCATTGGCCACCGGCTTGTTTTCCAGTTTCTGTCCCTCTACAGCCGTCACCGATCCGACCACCGACCCCAGTTTCTTGGCCGTACCGTAACCCACGATAACCACTTCATCCAACAGTTCATCATTCGCCTTCATACGGATAGTCATATTCGGCTGAATTTCAAGCTCTTCCGTCTTCATACCCACGAAGGAAACTACGAGGGTTCCCGCGGAACTTGGTACGTTCGGCAGAGTGAACTTACCATCTACGTCAGTAATTGTACCTTGTTGGGTACCTTTTACTTGTACTGACGCTCCGATCACCGGCTGCCCGTCTTCATCAGAAATCACAACACCTGTGACCCTCTGAGTTTGGGCAGTCACCAAGCCTATCCCGACGAAGAGACAGGCCAATAACAGCATTAATTTTCTTTTCATAAATTCTCTCTTAAAGTTTAACTTTACATTAATTGATTCTTTACTCTAACAGGATGCAAATATATTAATAAATATGAAAGCTACAATTGATTCTTTGAAAAAACCTTGTATTTCTATCAAATTGTTATTCTAATGACCGTATTTATGCTGAATAGCACATATTTTATTCCCGAAACCACCCTTGACGTTGTAATAAGATTGCAATATGTGCGGTATAAATGATTCTCTCGTTTTAAGAAATGCACGTTTTTTAAAACAAAATGGTTAAAAAACGCCCTAAAATTCCTTCATTCCTGCCTCATCGAAAGGGAAGATGCCCCGAAATGCGTGCAGGATATGCCTCCTAAATGCCCTTTTATCTCGTCTTTTGTAATTAAAGTAACGCTTATGATTGGCTTTTTGAACGGCTTGGCTTCTCTTGGCTTGACAAAGTGGATCCCAAATAAGAAAAGATGGATAAAATAGTTTACAAACTGGTGTACAACCGTAAAAGAACCCTCAACCGTAGAGGAATGGCCTTGGTGCAAGTGGAGGCTTATCAAGGCGGACAGAAAAGGTACTTCTCCACACACGTTTACCTACAGCCCGAACAATGGGACACCCGGCGCAGGCGGGTGCGGAACCATCCGAATGCCGACGGGCTGAATCGGCGTCTTTATGGCCTTATGGCTGACTTGGAGCGGCGCGAGCTGCAATTGTGGCAACAGGGGAAAGCCGTTTCCCCGGATTTACTCAAAGAGACTGGCAAGGACGTGGCCGACAAGCTGTCCTTCACGGACTTCATGAAGCAGGAGGTGGAGCAGGCCGCAGTGAAGGAGAGTACCCGGCGAAATCTGCTGTCCACACTGAATCTGCTGCACGCTTTCCGGTCGCAAATACAATTTGCCGACCTGACTTATGAGTTCATGGCCGATTTTGAGTTTTTCCTGCGACAGAAAGGCTACCACACCAATACCATCGCCAAGCACCTGAAGCATCTGAAGCAGCAGGCGAATGCGGCCATCCGCAAGCATGGACCGATGATGTACGAACGTTCCTGTCTGGATTTCAAGATAAAGACGAGTGATTGCAAACATACGCACCTGATGCCCGATGAACTGGCGAAACTTGAACAACTGCAACTGTCCGAAAGGCATCGCGGTCTGCAAAAGACCCTGGACGCTTTCTTGTTCTGCTGTTATGCCGGCCTGCGCTATTCCGATTTCACCTCCCTGCAGCCTGAGAACATCGTAAACATCGAGGCAGAACGCTGGCTGATGTATCGTTCGGTAAAGACGCAAGTCGAAGTGCGCCTGCCGCTCTATCTGCTCTTCAACGGCAAGGGGCTGGCTTTGCTGGATAAGTATGCCGGATGTTTGGAGGACTTCTTCCAATTGAAGAACAATTCGAATGTCAACAAGCAACTTCGACGCCTGGGGCAAATGGCCGGACTGGAAAAGCACATCTCTTTCCACACGGCCCGTCATACCAACGCCACCTTATTAATATATAAAGGTGTCAACATCACGACCGTCCAAAAACTATTGGGGCATAAGAATGTGCGGACCACCCAAATCTATGCGATGGTGATGGACCGTACCCTTGTGCACGACCTGGAGTTACATAGAGACTGATTGTATAATATTTTGCTTGTCAGAAGCAGCACTGCACAGCGGCTGAAAAAACACTGAACAGAAACTTGAGAAATACTTAAGTTTTTCTGGAGTTTTTGTTCAGTGTTACTGGAGTTTTTGTTCAGTGTTTTTTTGAGCCCAGTCTGAAATTCGCAAACACCTGTTATTCAGTAGTATATATTAAGAACAATATTTACAACATAGGCCACTTGTAAAGATACGTAAAAACAAGAATGTCCGCATATTTCAATCTCGTACAATGGCCGTCACGAGCCTGTCAAATGGTGTCCTGCATCGCGCGGGTAGAAAAAGAGCATCATAAAGAGGCTCTCCCTGAAAGTCATAAGGTATTATAAATTAGTCTGTTGCAAGAAGAATCGGGTAGAAAATGGGTAGAAAAAGCTCCAGGATGCTTCCGGCTAATCACTTGATAGTCAACAATAGGATGGAGCAAGGATACGTACCGGCAATTTTATAGTCTGTTGATAGTTAGGCGATTGGCAATTACCAAGTTCCGCGGGAACCATCGTAGTTTCCTTCGTGGGCATGCATACGGAAGAAGTTAAGATTCAACCGAATATGACAATCCGCATGAAGACTAATGCGGAACTGCTGGACGAGGTGATGGTCGTGGCCTATGGTACGGCTAAGAAGTCGGCATTTACGGGTTCGGCTGGTGTAGTCGGATCGGAGGATATCGAGAAAATCCAGAGCTCTAACGTGGTGAATGCGTTGAATGGTAAGGTGTCCGGCGTGCAGCTGAACAATTCTTCCGGCCAGCCGGGTGCCACGACGCCGACCATCCGCATCCGTGGTATCAGCTCCATCAATGCCGGCAATGACCCGCTGATCATCCTGGACGGCGTGCCCTACGATGGCGACCTGAACAATATCAGTTCGCAGGACATTGAGTCCATGACCGTACTGAAGGATGCTGCTTCTTCGGCCCTGTACGGTGCGCGCGGTGCCAACGGCGTCATCATCATCACGACCAAGAAGGGAACTTCCGGCAAGGCCAAGATAACGGTGGATGCCAAGTGGGGCAGCAACTCACGCGCTTTGCCTAACTACGAATATGTGAACAGCCCTGCCAAGTATTATGAAATGTGGTACAGTGCCTTGAAGAACTACTTCGTGAACGCTCAGGGCTATTCGGACATGGAGGCCCACAACATGGCCAACCAGCATTTGACGACCAACGACGCATACGGTTTGGGTTATAATGTATATTCTGTGCCCGAAGGCCAATACATGATTGGCACCAACGGCAAGCTGAACCCCAACGCCACGTTGGGCAACGTCGTGAACTACAACGGACAAGACTATATGCTGTTGCCGGACGACTGGACAGACGCTGCCTACAAGACCGGCCTGCGCCAGGAGTATTCGCTGACGGCCACCGCCGGCACGGACAAGTCCTCGTTCTTCGCTTCGTTCAACTACCTGAGCAACGAGGGTATCTCCCCCAATTCGGATTATGAGCGTATCGCCGGCCGTCTGAAGGCCGACTACCAGCTGACCGACTGGTTGAAAATCGGCGCAAACATGGGCTACACGCACTTCGATTCCAACTCCTTGGGTGAGGATGGCTCTTCCAATTCTTCCGGAAACGTGTTCGCCCTAACGATGATGGCCCCCATCTATCCGCTGTACTTGCGCGACGGACAGGGAAACATCATGGTAGACGGCAACGGCATTACCCGCTATGACTATGGTGACGGTTCCAACGCCGGCAACAGCCGTCCGTATCTGGGACAGAGCAACGCCTTGTCTGCCAATATCCTGGACAAGAACAGTGCGGAAGGCAACTCGATGAGTGCCGTGGGCTTTGCGGAAATCCGCTTCCTGAAGGACTTCAAGTTCAGCAGCACCAACAGTGTGTATATTGACGAGACACGTGCCACGAGCTTCACCAACCCGTATTATGGTTCGTATGCAAGTTCCAATGGTATGCTGACCAAGGCTCATTCGCGCCAACTGATGTACAACTTCCAACAGTTGTTGACGTGGAAGCGCAACTTCGGCCTGCACAATGTGGATGCCATGATCGGTCATGAATCTTACCGTTACAAATACTATTATTTGTCGGCCAACAAGAACAATATGTTCGACCCGACCAATATGGAACTGGATGGAGCCATTGTAAATGGCAGCAGCGGTTCTTATACGACAGACTACAACACGGAAGGTTACTTCGGGCGTTTACAGTATGACTTCGCCGAGAAGTACTTCGGTTCGGTATCTTACCGCCGCGACGCTTCCAGCCGTTTCCATCCGGACAATCGCTGGGGTAACTTCTGGTCGGCCGGTGCCGCCTGGATTATTTCCAAGGAAGACTTCTTCGATGTAGAGTGGATTGACCTGTTGAAAATCAAGGCTTCCTACGGTTCGCAGGGTAATGACCGAATCGGTGACTACCGCTATGTCAACACGTTCAGCATCGTGAACTCCAACGGCAATCCTGCTGCCGTGCCCAACGTAATGGGTAACAAGGACATTACGTGGGAGACGAACGCCAACTTCAACGCCGGTGTGGAATTTGAATTGCTCGGCACCCGTCTGAACGGTAGCGTAGATTTCTTCACCCGCAAGACCAGCGACATGCTGTTCACCTTCACCCTGCCGCCTTCGTATGGCTATACCTATTATTATGCCAACATCGGCGACATGCGCAACCTGGGTGTGGAACTGGAACTGAACGGCACGGTCATCAAGCATCGCGACCTGGAGTGGAACATCAACCTCAACCTGACTCACTACAAGAACAAAGTGACCTACCTGGCCGACGAGCACAAGACGACTACGGTAGACGGCGTGGAAGGTTATGAGAACGGCAATATGTTCATCGGCGAGGGTATTCCTTTGTACACCTACGAACTGGTGCAGTATGCCGGCGTCAACGAGAACGGCGAATCCCTGTTCTACGTGGATGGCACGGATGAAAACGGCAACCCGACCCGTACCACGACTACCAATCCGAACAACGCCACCAAGCATCTGTGTGGTACGGCCTTGCCCGACGTCTATGGTGGTTTCGGCACGGAACTGACTTGGAAAGGCTTGGACTTCTCGGCCAACTTCAGCTACCAGCTGGGCGGCCAGGTGTATGACAGCGACTATGCTTCGTCCATGTCCGCCAACAAGGGTCATGCCTTCCATGTCGACCTGCTGAATGCCTGGTCTACGGAGAACCCGACGAGCAACATCCCGCGCCTGCAATACAACGACAGCTATACGGCTGCTTCGTCCGACCGCTGGCTGACCAGCGCTTCCTACCTCAGCCTGCAGAACATCACGCTGGGTTATACGTTGCCTTCACGCTGGTGCCAGACCCTGGGAATGGAGAAACTGCGCCTCTACGTCACGGCAGACAACGTATGGCTGTGGTCCAAGCGCCAGGGCCTTGACCCGCGCCAGAGCATCAGTGGCTCGGTGACATCCGCCTATTATGCGCCCATGCGTACCATCTCAGGAGGTATCACACTGACATTCTAATCATTTAACTCAGAAAAAGGAAAAGCAATGAAACATATATCGAAAATCTTAACGGGTGCTTGCCTCTCCTCCCTGTTGTGGGTGAACACAGGCTGCATCGAAGAAACATTCCCCACCAGCGGTGCCACGCAGGACCAGCTGGGTGCTTCCGCCCAAGCCACGGAAGCCTTGATGTGGGCCATGCCGGCTTTCTTCAACAACTGGGCTACCATCAGCAGTAGCTATCACTATGACTGGGGCTACGGTTCCATCATGCACATCCGCGACGTGATGACGGAAGACATGGCCGTGGTGTACAGCAACAGTGGTTATGACTGGTATGAGTCATGGGAAACCAACAAGTATCAAGGCCAGGACTACGTATATGCCCAGTTCATCTGGAACTACTACTACCAGTTCATCCAGACGTCCAACAACTTGATTGGCGCCGTGGATGAGACTTCGGCCACCGAACAGCAGTTGGGCTACCTGGGAGCAGCCCTTGCCTTCCGCGCCTTGGCTTACCTGGACCTGGCACAGATGATTGAGTTCCTGCCCAATGACGGCACCAACGGAGTGAACGAAGCCGGCAACGATGTGACCAACCTGACCGTACCCATCGTCCGTGAAACCACTACACAGGATGAGGCACGCAACAATCCCCGCGTCTCCCGCGAGGAAATGGCCGCCTTCATTCTGGGCGACCTGGACAAGGCCGAGCAATACATCGTCAACCTGGAGCGCAGCAGCCGTACGTTGCCCGACCTCTCGGTGGTTTATGGTTTGAAAGCACGCTATTATATGTGGCTGGGTGAATATGCTTCTGCGCAGAACTATGCCCGCCAAGCCATCAATGCCGCAGACGTGACACCGATGACGGAAGATCAGTGCCTGAACACAACCAGCGGCTTCAACGACCTGTCCTGCTGGATGTGGGGATCACAATTGAGAGCAGAAGATAACCAGGTGCAAACGGGTATTGTCAACTGGACTTCCTGGATGTCCAATGAGGCCACGTATGGCTATACAGCCGTAGAGCCTCATCTGATGATCAACAAACGCACCTACGATCGCATCAGTGACACGGACTTCCGCAAGAAACTGTGGAAAGCGCCGGCCGGTTCTGCCTTGGAGGGACAGACGCCCTTCATCGATGCCTCCTGGGGAGCAAGTTTGGAAGACTATTGTAGCGTGAAGTTCCGCCCCAATGCCGGTAATACGTTAGATTATCTGGAAGGTTCGGCTTCTGCTTTCCCCGTGATGCGTGTAGAAGAGATGTATTTCATCGAGGCTGAAGCTGCCGCCCATCAGAATGCCGGCGAAGGCCGCACCTTGCTGGAGGACTTCATGCGCAACTATCGTGACCCGCAATACACCTGCACGGCCAGCGATGTGGTGGACGAAATCGTCTTCCAGAAGCGCGTGGAACTGTGGGGTGAAGGTTTGACTTTCTTCGATGTGAAGCGTCTGAACATGCCTGTTACCCGCGGCTATGACGGCACGAACTTCCACGACATGGCCCGTCTGAACACAACGACCCGTCCTGCCTGGATGAACATCTGCATCGTCCGCAATGAGAAGGCCAACAATCCGGCTCTGACCGGCTATGAGAATCCCGACCCGACGGATGTCTACACGCCGTGGACTGAATAATGAATCCTTAAACCAACGAATGAATATATATGAAGACTATCAATAAACTCTTTGGCGCCCTGGCTTGCCTCAGTTTGATACTGGGGTTGGGTGCATGTACCGAGGAATATGAATATACCCCGGTCGAAATGCCAAGCGGCTCTCAAGTCTATTTTTCCACAACTACCGTGGCAACCACACAAGTAGACTTGAGCAGTACCGAAAGCTCTTTCACCGTAGAAGTTTGCCGCGCAGAGACGAGCAGTGCCGCGACTGTGAATCTGAGCGTCACGGATGAATCCGGCCTGTTCACCATCCCTTCTTCTGTAAGTTTCAATGCAGGTGAGGCTACTGCCCAGCTGACCATCGGTTATAACCCGGCAGAGCTGGTGTTTGGCACTTATTACCCCATTACCTTGACTGTAGAAGAATCCGTATCGACTCCCTATGCTCCGGCTACCTATGCTTTCAATGCGGGTATCCCGATGACATGGACGGCTGTGGCAACAGGTGATTATGCGTATTCCCTGTTCTTTAGCGGTGCAGACCCCGGCCTGACGCTTTATCAGTGCGACCAGGATCCGAGTCTCTTCCGGATTCCCAACTGGGGCTATGGCGTGGACTTCACTTTCACGTACGATGCTGCAGCCAATACAGTCGTAGTGGATGATTTCTTCATTGGCTATACGGATGCGACCAACGGTGATGTCTATGTGATGGATGTAGATACGTATGCCGGACAGACAGTGGCAGGTCCCGGATATTTTGAGGACAACGTATTCTACTTTAATGTCATCTACTATGTGAGTGCCGGTTACTATGGCATGGGTACCGAAACCTTCACCCTTACTGAAGGCAGCATTAACTGATTGATGAATTCACGCAACTTGCTTGCTGAATAATTTGCGGCTCTCCGGCAACGGGGAGCCGTTTTTATGTATGCCCGTCATGAGTATGGGCTAACGGATGTCGGTTCCAAAACCTCCTACGATACCCTCCAAAGTATCCTTGGATACTTGACCATAGAAGCTTGCTTCGTGGGCACTTTATCCTATAATACTTTTGGTGTCCAGCCTATATGCACGAAATCCATTCCACACAAGGTAGAGAAGGTGTGCATATCGTCTCTACTGCAGCAATGGTATTGGCGAATAAAGTTTTTAGGGTTATACCCATAAATAATACAAGAATAATCCCTATACCCATTGGCGGAATTAATCAATCTATGACAGGCCACGGACGGAGATATCTGCGGGCAAGGACGGAGATATCTGCGGACAAAAGCGGAGATATCCGCCCGCAAAGCCGCACGATGGACCGACAGGATAAAGTGTATATGGGTTTCAATTCCGCCAACGGGTTCCCTATATTTACGGATGTAATCGTAGATAGAACCAACCACGATGGAAAGAACCCGTGCGACGTATAAATACGAGTTCCTACTTATATCTTTTGTTTTTTCAGGCGAATTGGCTTACCTTTGTATGCATATTTACACAGAGGCCCTATGATGCAAGCAGCCATTACCATACCCTATGCCATAGCCGATTACGCCATCCTGCGCGAACGTGGCTATTATTACGTGGACAAGACACGCTACATTCCGCTGCTGGAGCGGTACAGCGCACCTGTGTTCCTGCGTCCGCGCCGTTTTGGCAAGAGCCTGCTTGTGTCCACACTGGCCTATTATTACGATGTGAACGAAACGGGGCGTTTCAGCAACCTTTTTGGCGACACCTATGTGGGAAACTACCCTACCGGCGAACAGAACCGCTACATGGTCCTGCGTTTCGACTTTTCCAAGATGGTCATTTCGGATAACCTGGCGGGATTGGAAAGGAATTTCAATGACTTGCTGTGCCCGGCCATCAAGGAATGCGTGAAAAGCCCGCAACGTTATGCCCGCTTCTTTACAGACTTTACGTTCAATGATGAGCGGAATGCCGCCAAGATGTTGTCGGAGGTAATCAATCTGGTGAACAGCAGAAAGTTGCCTCCCCTGTACATCCTTATCGACGAATATGACAACTTTACCAACCAGTTGCTGACCGCCTTCAAGGATCCCCTGTATGAGGAGGTGACAACGGGCGAGAGTTTCCTGCGCACTTTCTTCAAGGTCATCAAGAGCGGTATTGGGGAGGGCAGCATCCGCACCTGTTTCTGTACGGGCGTGTTGCCTGTGACGATGGACGACCTGACCAGCGGTTATAACATGGCTGAAATGCTGACGCTGAAGCCGGAATTCGTGACAATGTTGGGCTTTGACCACGAGGAAGCTGCCGCTTACTTGCGCTATGTGATGCAGAAATACGACCGCCGGGACAGCTCTTTCGAGGAGATTTGGACCCTTTTGCTCAACAATTATGACGGTTATCGCTTTCTGCCCGGGGCTCCTCCCTTGTTCAACTCCACCATTCTGACTTACTTCTTCAAGAATTTTGCCGAACTGGGCGGCGATATCCCCAACGAACTGGTGGACGAGAACCTGCGCACGGACATCGGCTGGCTGAAACGACTGACTATCACGCTGGAGAATGCCCAAGAAATGCTGGATGCTCTGCTGATTGATGACGAACTGTTGTATTCGCAAGCCGATTTGCGCAGCAAGTTCAACAAACGGAAATTTTTTGAGAAGCAGTTCTATCCGGTCAGCCTCTACTACCTGGGGATGACTACACTGAAGAGCAACTACAAGATGTGCCTCCCCAACCTGACAATGCGCAGCATCTATGTGGATTATTACAATGAACTGCATCAGGTGCATGACGATGCGCGGCGTTTTGCCCCGGCTTACGAGCGTTTCACGAAAGACGGGCGCTTTGAGCCGTTGGTCATGAACTATTTGGAGGAATACTTGGGACAGTTCCCGGCGCAAGTATTCGACAAGATAAACGAAAATTTCATCCGCTGTTCCTTTTATGAACTGATGAGCCGCTACTTGAGCCAGTGCTATACGTTTGCCCTGGAGATGAACCTGCCATCAGGACGGGCGGACTTGGTGCTGACAGGCATACCCGGCACGGGATTCCACAACGATTGCCGGGTAGTGGAATTCAAGTATTTCAAGTCCAAAGACGCCATCTCAGTATCTGGCGCCAACGCTCCGACATCTGAGGATGTGAAACAGGTGAACGGTTATGCCCGCGACATCCATGCGGCATTTCCCAACTATCGGTTGCGTACCTATGTAGTCTATCTGGCCGCCGGAAAAACGTGCAAGGTTTGGGAATGCACCGATGGAATTTCCTGCCGGTAGCTTCATACTTCCGCCTTGAGTAATTAATCATTTGCAAATAAGTAATCATTCCTATTTAGTTTATACTATCGACGTATCTGTCATTCTGAGCGAAGCCCGTAGGGCGTAGTCGAAGAATCTCACTACATGCACTGCCCAAGGGAATCGTGTCTTTCTGGAGATGTTTCGACTTCGCTTCGCTCCGCTCAACATGACAGGCACACATCATATAAATTAATTTTCAACATCTACTTATACGATTGTTTTCATTATCAATGGGAAATACGCTTGTTTATCTCTATTCGCAATAGGAATAAAACGACTTATGGTTCATTGCGGATGGGGAATAACAGCACTTGCCATTAAGTATGGCGGCTCATCACACTGCGCCCATGATAACAAAAATCTTTACATCCTCCACGCCTTTGATTCTGTGGTTGCCACCTTCTTCCCTCCCGTTGCGTCCGGGCACTCGGGACAGTTCATTGTCCCCCTCTTCGGAGGATATACGGTAGCGGGTAGAAAACGGGTATCAAAAAAGGGAATGTCGTTTCTTCCATAAGTAATTGTATACAAGAGAAATAAACGTCAGATAGGTAGAAAACAGGTAGAAAACCTTCGGCCTCGATGCCGGCCAACTACTTGGAAATCAAGTGAGGCGTAAAGAAACACCAAGTTCTTAGGGTTTCATATATTATTGATTGCTAAGATTTTATGACGTACCAAGTTCCGCGGGAACCATCGTAGTTTCCTTCGTGGGCATGCATACGGAAGAAGTTAAGATTCAACCGAATATGACAATCCGCATGAAGACTAATGCGGAACTGCTGGACGAGGTGATGGTCGTGGCCTATGGTACGGCTAAGAAGTCGGCATTTACGGGTTCGGCCAGCGTGGTGAACTCTGAGACATTAGAGAAACGTCAGGTGTCCAATCTGTCGAACGCATTGGCAGGTACGTCGGCTGGCGTGCAGGTAATACAGAGCAATGGACAACCGGGTAGTAGTGCAACCATCCGTATCCGTGGTGTTGGTTCGATGGCTGCGGGCAACAACCCGTTGTATGTGGTGGACGGTATTCCTTACGAAGGAGATATTTCGGCTATCAATAATCAGGATATCGAGTCGATGACTGTGTTGAAGGATGCTGCGGCTGCGGCTTTGTATGGTGCACGTGGCGGTAACGGCGTTATTTTGGTAACGACCAAGAAGGGTAAGAGCGGAAAGGCTAAGGTGTCGTTCGATGCCCGCTGGGGTACAAACTCTCGTTTGGTCGGCAACTACGATGTGCTGCAAAGAACGGAGAGTTATTTGGAAACCGCTTACAAGGCTTTGTATAACGGCTACCGTTATTATATGGAAGGTGGAAACAACTATACCGACGCACAAGCTCACCAGTTGGCCAACGAGGGATTGGACGGCATCGGCTATCCTATCTATACATTACCGGCCGGACAAACTCTTATCGGCACCAACGGTAAACTGAATCCTTATGCCACTTTGGGTTACTCGGACGGGGAATATTATTACACGCCTGACGATTGGGAAGATGAAAGCTTCTCTCACGAACTGCGCCAGGAGTATAACCTGAGTGTTTCCGGCGGTACGGACAACCTGACTTATTACCTCTCTGCCGGTTACATCAGCGATGAAGGTGTCATCCCTTCTTCCGGATTCGAACGTATTAGCACGCGCCTCAATGTGGAATACCAAGCCAAAAAGTGGTTGAAATTGGGCGTAAATTTGGGCTACAGCAATGTGAACAGCAATTCGCCGGACGAACAGACCAATGCCGGTTCATCGATGAATGCTTTCTACATTGCTAACCGTATCGCGCCGGTATATCCTATCTACGTGCGAAATGCGGATGGTAGTATCAAGATGGACCCTAATTATGGGAAGCCAGTATATGACTATGGCGATGGTTCTTCTACAAACTATACGCGAAACTACATGAGCATGTCTAATCCTGTTGGCGACTTCACCTACAACACCAATGAGTATCTGATGGATATACTGAACGGCAAGTGGTATGCAAAGATAGATATCTACGACGGCCTTTCGTTCACCGGTTCGCTGGGCTTGCATGTGGATAACACGCGCCTGCATAGCGTAGGTAACAAGTATTACGGCCAAAGCGCAGCTTACGGCGGCAACGTAATGCAGTACTCGCAACGTGGCTATGTATTGGACCAGCAATATTTGTTGAACTATAAGAAGGAATTCGGCGTACACCACGTGGATGTATTGGCTGGTTATGAAAGCATGGAGTATAATAACGAGACGCACTATATCTTGGGTTATAATATGTATAATGACAGTGACTGGACGGTAGGTACGGTCATTGACAACAAGAACGGTTCCGGAAGTTATGACGAATATGCTTTGATTGGCATTATTACCCGTGCCAATTATGACTATGATGAGAAATACTATGGTAGCGTGTCTTACCGTCGCGATGCTTCTTCGCGCTTCCACCCGGACAATCGTTGGGGTAACTTCTGGAGTGTCAGCGCAGCTTGGGACATGGCAAAGGAGAATTTCATGTCGGACATCAATTGGGTGAACCACCTGAAGCTGAAAGCTTCTTTCGGTCAGCAGGGTAACGACAACCTGCTGTATAGCAATGGTTACGCAAACTATTACCCCTATATTGACCAATATGCCATCAGCGGTGCGGAAGGCGTGTTTTCTGACGGCGTGCTGAGCTACAAGGGTAATAAGGACATCACGTGGGAAAAGTCGAACTCGTTCAATGTCGGCGTGGACTTCGCGTTGCTGGACGGACGTTTGGAAGGTACAGTGGAATATTTCAATCGTAAGACCAGCGACCTGTTGTATTACAAACCGGTAGCTTCGTCCAATGGTTACAGCAGCTTCCCAATGAACGTTGGTTCCATCCGCAACTCGGGTTGGGAAATCGAATTGAACTACGATGTTATCAAGACGCAGAACCTGACATGGAGCATCAACTGGAACGGTACGCTGATGAAGAATAAGATTTTGGAACTTCACCCCGACTTGAATGGCGAGATGATTAGCGGCAGCTATATCTATCGCGAGGGAGACTCGATGTACCAGTTCTATATCCCCGAATATGCAGGCGTAGACAAAGACCCAAACAGCCCGACGGCCGGACAGGCTTTGTATTGGGCACGCGAAATCCTGAAGGATGACCAAGGCAATACGCTGAGAGATGCCAATGGCAACACGATGTATGGCGAAGAATACAAGACGACCGACTGGAGCGCGGCCAACCAGACGAACCGCAAGGCATCGGGCGACATTCTGCCTACCATCTACGGTGGTATCGGCACGACGTTGGACTTCTACGGCTTTGACTTCTCCATGCAATGTTCCTATCAGTTGGGCGGAAAAATCTTCGACAGCGGTTATCAGCAGTTGATGCACGGTGGTTCAAGCAGTAACTTGGGAACCAACTGGCATAAGGACATTCTGGATTCTTGGTCGCCCGAGAACCCCAATTCGGATATTCCTCGTCTGAATGCTTTCGACCAAGGATATAACAACGCTACCTCCACGCGCTTCTTGGTAAGCTCCAATTATTTCTCCATCAACAACATCACGTTGGGATACACCCTGCCGAAACGTTGGACGAGCAAATTGGGTTTGGAGAGCCTGCGTGTCTATGGGGCAGCCGACAATGTAGCTTTATTCTCCACCCGCCGGGGGCTTGACCCGCGTATGAGCTTCACGGCAGCTTCGTCGTTTTCTTACACAGCCCTACGCACGGTTTCCGGCGGTATTAAGGTGACTTTCTGATATTTCCTAACATCAACTAACAACAAAACAGTACACGTATGAAAAGATTATATAGATATGCTTTACCGGCCCTGTCAGCTGCACTCTTAGCAGGTTGTACAGACTTGGACACGGCCCCGTTCGGTTCGACCGTGACGTCCGACCAGAAAGAAGACGTGCTGGCCAAAGACCCGAGTAAGATTTCGGCCAGCGTGACCGCCATCACGGCCAACTTCACACAGTATGCCGCCACGTTCGGCGAATCGGAAAACGTGCACAGCGACATCGGTTACCCCAGCATCATGCTGGCTACGGATACGAGAGGCACAGACATGATTTCGGACTATACGGGCTACAACTGGTTCAGCTCAAGCCTGATTTTTTCGGACAGCCAGCCTACTAACGACCAAGTACTGATGGACTGGAACACGCTCTACAACCAGATTTACACCTGCAACAACGTAATCGGCATGGTAGATCCTGCCACGGAAGACCCCACTTCACAGTATTACCTGGCACAGGCGTTGGCCATCCGCGCGTTTGATTATTTCACGCTCGTGCAGATGCACCAGTTCACGTATATAGATGCGCCCGACGCTTTGGGCGTGCCTATTATCACGTCGGAAAATGCGGAAGAGGCAGCCAACTCCGGCTGCGCTCGCTCGACGGTAAGCGAAGTGTATGAATTCATCTTGGGCGATCTGGAGCAAGCCATCAGCCTGTTGGAAAAATGCGGCGTTTCCCGTACGGACAAGCGTTATGTCAGCTTGGATGTGGCTTACGGCATTCGTGCCCGTGTCTATTTGGTGATGCAGAACTATGGCAACGCCTTGAGCGATGCGCAGGCTGCTTTGGACAACACGCAATCCTCACCTTATACGCGTGAACAGGTCAGCGTGCCCGCTTTCATTGACATTAATGACAACTCGTGGATGTGGGGCATCTATGTGACTGACCAAGACCGTGTCAGCACGACCGGTATCTGCAACTTTCCGTCGCACATGGGTTCGTTGAACTACGGTTATGCTTCAGTGGGTGCTTGGCGTCGAATCAGCAAGAAACTGTTTGCCGAAATTCCCGCAACGGATGTGCGCAAAGGCTGGTTCCTTGACGAGAACGGCGAATCGCCCAACCTGTCTGCCGTGTTCCAAGAATACATCACGGGAGCAGGCGCACCCGTCTATACCCAAGTGAAGTATGCGCCCAATGGCAACGAGGCCGGTACTTCCAACAACGACAACGACATCCCCTTGATGCGTGTGGAAGAGATGTACTTCATCATCGCCGAAGCTCAGGCTATGGGTGGCAACCCGTCGGAAGGCGCACAGACGTTGCAAGGCTTTGTCAACACATACAGAGATCCATCGTACGTCTGCATGGCTGTTTCGCCTGAGGAAGTGCGCGAAGCCATCTGGCAACAACGCCGCATCGAATTCTGGGGTGAGGGTATTTCCTACTTCGACCTGCTCCGTCTGGGCAAGGGCGTAGACCGTCGCGGGCATGGTTTCGGCACCGATTGCGTGTTCAACATCGCAGGCAACGACCAACTGATGATATTCCCCATCCCATACGACGAGGTGCAGTATAACCCACTGTGCGAACAGAACCCGTTGGCCAGCACGCCCACTCCGATTATGGATACAGAAGAATAAAAAGAACAAGGTAATTATATAAATACAGATTAAGAATATGAATATGAAAAAGACATATATCATGCAAATGTCCTTGGCCAGTCTGTTCCTGCTGAACGGGGTCGCTTGTACGCCGGATGCCGAGGACTATGACCCTGCGGAGTTGGTGGATGGAGTGGGCGCGTATTTTTTAAGTTCAGCACCCAGCCAAGTAGATCTAGATGGTACGGCTACGACATTCTCCGTAGCCATTAACCGCAGCAATACAGACGAAGCGGGAACAGTGAACTTGAATGTGACGGAAGAATCGGGCTTATTTAGTGTACCTACTTCTGTGACCTTCAATGCAGGGGAGGCTACAGCCGACATCGTCATCAGTTATGACCCGGTCCAATTGGGTTATGGTAATTACTATCCCATTATGTTGGCTGTGGCTGATGAAACTTCGCAGACGCCTTATGCACCTGCAGAGTACAGTTTCACGGCAGGCATTCCGCAGACTTGGTCCGCAATAGCGATAGGAAATTATACCTATGCCTCGTTAGCTTTCTCTGGAATGGATGAAGGATTAACGCTCTATAAGAATGACCAAGACCCCACTCGCTATAAGATTGAGAAGTGGTGTACGGGCGTGGATTTCTGCTTTACTTATGACGAAGCTACAGGCCAGGTAGTTGTAGATGATCAAACAACCGGTTACGTTGACAGCACAAATGGCGAAATATTCATCGTTGAAACAGCTGTTTATGTTGGAGATCCAAGCTTTGGGTATGGTTATTATGAAGATGGCGTGTTCAATTTTAGCGTCATCTACTACGTAAGTGCCGGATATTTCGGTTATGGTATTGAAACCTTTGACATAACGGAAGAATTATTGCCTACAGAAGTTTCCACAAAGAGCGTATCTGCTACTAAGCGTATGGTTTTAAAGGATTCCTTACAACTTTATCCAGCATTAAGATAATAGGCAGACTGCCTGAATAAAAATAAAGAGGATGCACCGGAAAAGCTGGTGCGTCCTTCTTTTTGTTCGCCCGACATAGACATTCTCTAACCGCTGCAAGTCTGCAACACGCCCGATAGCTATACGGAAATGCCCTAAGATAATCTTACCCCTTCAACCATTTCCATGCTGGCAGGATACGTATCCGCCTGCCGTCCTGCTCTATTTCCTCTTCATGGAATGCCGTGATAATCAACCCCTCATCCAAATGATAAGTTTTCATTGCCTCTGACAAGCCCCGGATTTCCCGTTCGCGGGTGCCATATACATCAAATGTATAACAGACCTGAATGGCTTCGGTAACCCGGAAACCATCACGTACCACAAAGTCACATTCCGTATTTCCGGACTGATGGTAAAACACTTCCTTGGCCTGCCGCCGCAGTTCGATATAAACCAGATTCTCCAACAGCCGCCCTTCCTCGCCGGAAAAGTGAAAGCCCAAGCGTGAAATGAGGCCATTGTCTATAGCGTAGATTTTCTTGGGATTACGTAATTGTGCCTTGACGGAAAAATCCAATTTCGACACGGAAAAAAGCAGGTAGGTGTTTTCGGCAAATTCCAAGTAGTTTTTGGCGGTAGTCGGGTTCTTTACACCGATGACTTTCGACAGTGACGTATAAGAAAGGGGTTTACCGATGTTGCTCACCGTGAAATAAACCAACTCCTTGACCTCACGTTCATTGACAAGCTGGTTGCGCACCATGATGTCCTTATACAAAATGTTGTCATACAAGGTTTTCAACACGATGTCCTCTCCGGTTTTCAGATAGAGCGGGAAACCTCCCTCCTTCAGATAGGCATTGAAAGCTCCCTGGATTTCCCCTTTGGCGGCAGTTCCGGCAATATGACCAAGCAAATGGCTCAGCCCGCGAAACTGCAAGTATTCCGGAAAAGAAAACGGATAAAGTTCTATGGCAATATAACACCCCGTCAGGTGCGTGCCCAGCTCCCGGCTCAGCATACGTGAATTAGAACCGGTGATAAAAAGCTTCTTCCCTTGGTTGTATAGCCGCCGGGCAAAGTGTTCCCAGCCACTGACATTCTGTATTTCATCGAAGTAAAAATATTGTTGTTCACCAAACAGTTCGATGAATACCTCATATAGCTGCTGAAAATGCTCGGAGGTGAAGTTGCTTAAACGGTCATCATCGAAATTGAAGAAATAATCCCGTTGCGGCATCTTGTCACGAATCTGTTGAAGCAATACGGATTTGCCACAGCGCCTTACCCCGGAAATAATGATGATTTGCTCATTGTTCAGATAGGATTCCGGGAACTGCCGTATGATTGTTTTTTGCCGGGCCAGAAAATCATGCTGGTCCATGATGATGTCCTTCAGTATCTGTTTCATTGTACTTGCGCCTTGAGTAATTAATCATTTGCAAATATACGATTATTTTCATTATCAATGGGGAAAATACTTGTTTATTTCTATTCGCAATAGGAATAAAACGACTTATGGTTCATTGCGGATGGGGAATAACAGCACTTGCCATTAAGTATGGCGGCTCATCACACTGCGCCCATGATAACAAAAATCTTTACATCCTCCACGCCTTTGATTCTGTGGTTGCCACCTTCTTCCCTCCCGTTGCGTCCGGGCACTCGGGACAGTTCATTGTCCCCCTCTTCGGAGGATATACGGTAGCGGGTAGAAAACGGGTATCAAAAAAGGGAATGTCGTTTCTTCCATAAGTAATTGTATACAAGAGAAATAAACGTCAGATAGGTAGAAAACAGGTAGAAAACCTTCGGCCTCGATGCCGGCCAACTACTTGGAAATCAAGTGAGGCGTAAAGAAACACCAAGTTCTTAGGGTTTCATATATTATTGATTGCTAAGATTTTATGACGTACCAAGTTCCGCGGGAACCCTCGTAGTTTCCTTCGTGGGTATGAAGACGGAAGAGCTTGAAATTCAGCCGAATATGACTATCCGTATGAAGGCGAATGATGAGCTGTTGGATGAAGTGGTTATCGTGGGTTACGGTACGGCCAAGAAACTGGGATCGGTGGTCGGATCGCTGGGAACAGTGAATAATGAGACTATCGAAAAGACGCCGACGACAAACTTCACGGATGCATTGGCCGGACAAGTTTCCGGTCTGTCGGTATTGTCTGATACGGGTGACCCGACAGCAACGGCTTCTATCCGTCTGCGTGGTGTCAGCTCTATCAATGCCGGCACGACGCCGCTGTTCATTATGGACGGTGCGCCCATTTCGTCGAGTGTTTTCAATACGCTGAATCCGAACGATATTGAGAACATCACGGTTCTGAAGGATGCTGCCTCCACGGCCATCTACGGTTCGCGTGCCGCCAACGGTGTGATCGTGATTACCAGTAAGAAAGGTAAGTTTGACCAAAAGGCCACGGTGACCCTGCGCGGACAGTATGGTTTCTCCAACATGGTAAAGGACCAGCAGGAAATGATGAATGCTTCGCAATACCTGCAATTCCGCGAGATGATTGGTCAGCCCGCTTCGCAGGCTGCTTATGATGCCGTAAACCTGTATGGCATTGATACCAACTGGCGTGACGAAGTGTTTGACAACAATGCCCCCATGTATTCGCTGGATGCCAGCATTCGCGGTGGCGGCAGCAATGTGTCCTACTACCTCTCTCTCAACCATCACGACCAGCAGGGTATCATTGCCCAGTCCGGCATCCGTCGCGAAACGCTGCGTTTCAACTTCGACGCGCGCATCAAGTCGTGGCTGAAGGTGGGCTTGCAGTCCAACTTGGGCTTCAGCGAGTATGAGCAGAACAACGAAGTGAATGCCAGCGGCGTTTATGGCACGAACCCGGCCGTGTTTGCCCGCCAGGCTTTCCCGTACGATTCACCTTATTATTATACGGTGGACGAGAACGGCAATATCCAGTGGGGCGACCGTGCCCAGTACCTGCACTTCACGCAGATGCCTACCGTGGACTATATCAACGACAACCGTGACGTAACTCGCAAGCGGGTGACGGCCAACATCAACCTCTACGAGGAGCTGACTCCCATCAAGGGCCTTACGATCCGTGCCCAGCAGGCGGTTGATGCCTATGACTATGATCTGGATAACATTGGCTATCAGAAGGACGACCTGGTTACGCCGATGGGCGATGTATATCAGGGCTCTACGGGTTACCGCCAAGAAAGTTTCACGCGGTACTATTCGTTCACTTATACGAATACAGCCGAATATAAGTTCAACATCGATGACCACAACGTCACCTTGCTGGCCGGCCAGGAGTCCATCATCAGCAAGAGCAACGGATTCGGTGTCTTCACGCAGGGCCATACGGACAACCGCCAGTTGCTGCTCACCCAGGGTACACAGGTATCCATCTCCGACCTGAGCCACAGTATCTCCGAGAGTGTGTTCAACTCTTACTTCTTCACGGGCAGCTACAACTATGCCGAGAAGTATTACCTGGACCTCAGCTTCCGCCGCGACGGCAGCTCGAAGTTCGCTCCGGACAGCCGTTGGGCCAGCTTCTGGTCGGTAGGTGCCATGTGGAACATGAAGAAGGAAAACTTCCTGGCTGATGTAGACTGGCTGAACGAACTGGAAATCAGTGCCAGCTACGGTACGACAGGTAACTCCAGCATCAACGACTACATGTTCTATGGCCTCATTGGCACCGGCAGCATCTACAACGGCCAGGGTTCGTTGGGCATCTCCCAGCCCAGTAACTACGACCTGACGTGGGAAACCGTGGCTTCGGCCAATGTGGGTGTCAGCTTCCGCTTGTTCGACCGCGTGAGCGTGGATGTGGACGCCTACCACCGCAAGACTACCGACCTGCTGATGCAGATTCCTTATTCCTATACGACGGGTTACGGTTCCGGTTATGGCAATATCGGCGCGATGGTGAACCGGGGTGTGGACATTAACCTGGATGTGGACATCCTGAAGCTGCGCGACTTCGAGTGGAAACTTCGTGCCAACATGAACTACAATAAGAACGAGATCACCGAATTGTTCAATGGCCGAGACGAATATGCCTTGCCCGACTACGGCTTGATGTACAAGGTTGGCCACTCTGTAGGCGAACTCTACTATGTGCGCCGTGCCGGCGTTGACCCTCGCGATGGTCAACAGATTTGGTATGACAAGGATGGCAACCTGACGAAGGTATTCAACGAAGAACGCGATGCCGTGTTGATTGGTAAAGACCGCTTTGCACCGTTGACTGGAGGTTTCGGCACAAGTATCACTTGGAAAGGACTGACCGTGAGTGCAGACTTCACTTGGGCAGGAAAGAAATACATGCTCAACAACGACAATTACTTCATCGAGAACCCGAACTTTGCCGGCAGTTGGAACCAGACTACCAATATGCTGAACATGTGGACCACGCCGGGACAGGTGACGGACGTGCCTCACTACACGTCGCCCATCCAGTTTGACGACCACATGGTGGAGAACGCCTCGTTCATGCGCCTGAAGAACCTGACTGTACAGTATGCCTTGCCGAAGTCGTTGCTGAAGCATCTGGGCGACGTGCAGAACATCAACGTGTTCTTCACCGGCCGCAACCTGTGGACGGTTACCTCGTTCAGTGGTTACGACCCCGAGCCGGACAGCAACCTGGTGGCCTTCTTCTATCCTAACACAAGACAACTCGTATTTGGTGCAGAAATAACCTTTTAATTAAGACTCAGTATGATGATAAAGAAATATTTTGTGGCAGCCCTGCTGGCTGCCGGAACCGTGCTCACTTCGTGTGACATGGACTTGCGGCCCATTGGTTCGTTGGACGACCAGACGGCTATCCAGTCGGTGAACGACTGCCTGCGTTTTCGCAACGGATTGTATTCCAGCCTGCGTGGCCTGACCACAGGTTCGTATGTGTATGCTACAGACCTGCAGGCCGATGAGTTTCACGCCACCACCTATTATGGCAATCGCATGGGCTTCTTCACTTCGGGCAATATCCTGTCCTCGGATGGCGACATTACCGGTTATTGGAGTTCCGGTTATAGCGTGATTAACTCTGCCAACTACCTCATTGAGCGCATGCAGCCTCTGTTGGCCAACGAAGAGGGGTTGAGCCAGGAAGACCGCGACGCCTTGGCACGCTACAACGCCGAGGCTCACTTCATCCGTGCATTTGTTTATTATTGGCTGACGCAACGTTTCTGTGAAGACTATTCGTCCGAGACGGCCCAGGCTGCCCACAAGGGGCTACCCTTGGTGACGGTGTACAATCCTACGGGCGATTCGGGTGCTTATCCCGGCCGTAGCACGCAGGACGAGACCTATGCCTTGATTGACAGCGACCTACAGATTGCTTACGACGGTCTGAGCATATTTGAGCAAGACGACCAGAGCTGCTTGGCACCTAATGCGTCTTACCTTTCCACGTATGCCATCCGCGCTTTCCAGGCCCGCATAGCGCTCCAGAAAGGCGACAATGCCACGGCTTTGAACTATGCACAGGAGGTAATTAATTCGGGTCTGTATCCGTTGACTGAGATTGCGGACTATACGACGATGTGGACTGAAGACGAAGGTTCGGAAGTGATTTTCCGTCCGTTCATGGCCGCTACAGAGTTGGGTAACTCCACAGGTAGCACATATTTGTCCTACAACTTGGACAATGCCGACTATATCCCCACGTCCGACGTGTTGAACCTGTATGATAAGGAAAGAGACATCCGTTTCAGTACTTTCTTCACACAGTGGCTGTTGGGTGATCAGCAGATTGAAGCTCGTGTGTTCCACAAGTATCCGGGTAACGAGAGCCTGAAGACCAGCAGCACGCCCAACTATATGAATATGCCGAAGGTGTTCCGCACCAGCGAGATGTATCTGATTGCAGCCGAAGCTGCCATTGAGAGCAATCCGACCCTGGCCAACCAGTATCTGAACGATTTGCGCAGTAAGCGTATTGAAGGATATGAGGCTGTTACCTATTCGGGTACGGCTCTGCGCGATGCCATCCGCAGCGAACGCCAGAAGGAACTGGTAGGCGAGGGCTTCCGCCTGTTTGACTTGCGTCGTTGGAACTTGGGCTTCTCCCGCAATCCGGATCATCCGGAAAATCCGGACATCGCCAACATCATGGTACCCACCAGTGCCGGTGTTAGCTATGCAGCCGATGACCACCGTTTCGTATGGCCCATTCCGTCTGATGAATTGCAGACCAACCCGCAGATGGCAGGCCAGCAGAATCCCGGCTATTGATTGTCTAACCCTAAACAAAAAGCAAAAACATGAAACTGAAAAATATATTTATTTCCTTATTAGCTGCCACGGCGTTGGTCGCTTGTTCGGATGACGAAAGCTGGAACAGCGGTGCCGCTACCGTAGAGATGGGGCAGCCGACCGTGTCGGTCAGAGAAAATGCGGGCCTGTTCAACGTACCTATCACGGTGACCGGCGAGCAGAACGACTATATCCGCGTGACGGTGGAAGTGGCTGAGTCAGGTTCTACGCCCGCCATGGAGGATGTGCACTATTATGTGACCTCGAAGAGCATCGTCATTCCGGCGGATGCCACAAGTGGCAACATCGAAATCTCTACTGTCAATGACAACGACATCAACGATACACGTACTTTTACTGTGACTATCGTGAGTGCCGAAGGTGCTACTATCGGCTCGCAAAGCTCGACGACAGTCGAACTGCGTGATGAGGATTCTGACTTCTACGAGAAGCTGAAAGGTAGCTGGACGATGACCGGCGTGGATGCCGCTACCGGAAGCGCAGCAAATTGGAGCGTCAGCATTACTAGCGTGGACGAAGGTGAAGCTGGTTACGGCGAGGAGCTGATTCTGACAGGCTTCAACAATCAGTCGGCTTTGATGTTGAACATGCTGTATCACTATGATGTTGCTTCGCAGACCGGTTCGGTGGAAATCCTGTACGGAACATCAATGGGTCAGCTGAACTTTACAGGTTTGGGCGTTTGTGATGTCATGGCCGGTTCGGTGGATGCCAATGGCAATATTATTGTGCCGACATCCGGTTCTATCACAGGTACTTGGAATACGGATATGACCGAAGTGACCTTTGATCCGGATGCAGCTTTGATTGGTGCAGTAGTGCAAAGCGGTTCCGTCCTGGGCTATTACGGTGGTCTGTTGGGCAATATCGCCTTGACAAAATAAAGCACAAGGCTCTTATATCCCGATAAAGGTGTTTAGAGGGCGTGCTCGGGTCAATAGCCCGATGCATGCCCTTTCTTGTTTTTATGTATGTAATCATTATGATGAAAAAGTATATCCTTTTTAGTCTGCTCATGTCCATGGCTGCGTTGTCGTGGGGCAAGCACGTGCCTGAGCAGCAGGCTGGTGTGGTGGCATCTACATTCTTGAGTGCCCGTGTAGAAACGGCTGTGAGCGTGCGCAATATCGTGTCCGGCGGCAACGACACGTACTATGTGGTAAATCTGAATCCCCGCGGCTGGGTCATTGTTTCGGCCGACGATGTGGCAGAACCTATCTTGGGTTATTCCCTTTCGGGCAGTCTGGAAACGGACGGAATGCCTGATAACATGCGCGGCCTGTTGGAGGGATATGCGCGTGAAATTGAGGAAATCGCTTCGTTAACAGCCGATCCGCATCCCGATTGGGTATCGACACGTGCCTTGACTCGCGCACCCGGTGGCCGGGTGATTGACCCCTTGATACAGGTGAACTGGAACCAAACAGCTCCTTATAATGCTTATTGTCCGCAGGGTACGGCTTTGGTGGGTTGCGTGGCAGTGGCCATGAGCCAGGCCATGAGCGTGCAGCGATATCCCGACCGTCCGCAGGGGCGTGTCAGTTACACGGCTCCGGGATATGGCGGCCTGTCCATTGATTTTGATGCCGAGCGTGCCTATAACTGGAATGATATCCTGGCCGGCACGGACAACTATGACGAAGCGGCCCGTCTGATGTATCACGCCGGTCTGTCGGTGGAGATGGGTTACGGTACGGACGGTTCCGGCATTCCCAGTAACGAAGTGAACCGAATCACCGATGCCTTGCGCGAGAACTTCTCTTACCCGGAGAGTGTGCAGTATATCTGGCGCGACCAATACGACGGCGATTGGGAGCAACTCCTCTTGAACGAACTGAGTGCCGGGCGTGCCATCATCTATAATGCTGTGGATACCAAAGGCAACTATGGGCATAGTTTCAATCTGGACGGCTATGACGGTGACGGACATTTCCACGTGAATTGGGGATGGGGCGGCACGGGCAACGGCTATTTCGGTGTGGACAACCTGCGCGACCTGGCTATGAATATGGACTATGACGCAGGACATGTGGCAGTCATCGGCATTGGTGCGCCCGATCAGGTGTTGAAGGATATCACCCTGAGTAATCTGCACATCGAAGAAGGATTGCCGGCAGGTGCTGTCGTGGGGCAGATTAAGGTGAACGGTGCGGCAGCCTTGTCTACCTACACCGTCAGTGTGCACGGTACTTATGACAGCGCCAGCGGTACTTATGCAGAGGTGCCTTTTGCCGTTTCGGGGGATATGCTGGTGACTACAGAGGTACTGACCGCTTCGGACGAAGCTTATACCATCGAGGTTACCGTGGAGGACAGCGAAAGCGAAACTTCACTGACGCAAGGGTTCCGCATCCAGATAGACCCTTGGAAGAGTCTGGAAGAAAGTACCTCGTTGCGTTACGACAGACAGTCGGAGCGTTTCAGTCTGCACACCAAGCATAATGTATCTTATGTGTTGACCGATCTGAGCGGGCGTGTGTTGCAGAGTGGCATGCTGGAACCTTTGCCCGAGCTGACAATTGATACGCAAGTCCTGCCTGCCGATGGTTTCTGTCTGGAACTGACGTGTGGCGAAGAAAAGAAAAACATTCAGATTATCAAATGAAAAGCGTATGAAAAGATTGATTTATAGCGTGCTATTGCTGTTGCCTTTGGTGCAGGCATGTAGCGATGATACACCCGGGACGGAAAACGAGGGTGGCAACCAAGTGGATGTGGTTATTACCACACAAGTAGAAACCAAGGCAACCGTGGTGACTGCTTTGGGCGATGGAGATGAAATGAATGTGTATGCCAAGACATACGGTGATATCGAAGCACCGGATTTGGTGGAGGGCGTCAAAGCAGTGAATAACGGTGGCACCTGGACGCTGGAGCCGGCTGTACGCATCGCCGAAGGCGGCCGGGCTTTTATCTATGCCGTATCGCCTTATTCAGCGGAGAATACGGATCCGAAAGCCGTTGCTCTTGATGTCAGCCGTCAGGAAGATGTGTTGTATTCCGGCTCGTTTGTGCCGGTGACTTATACTACGCATACGGCGACTCTGAATATGAAGCATGCTTTGATGCTGCTGACTTTCAATGTCCTGAAGCAGGGCTATACCGGTGCGGGGCAATTGCAGAGTTTGTCGGTATCTGGAGAGCAGGTTTATACGTCAGGAACGATGGACGTGTCCAGCGGTAAAATTGCAGGTACAGGACAAGATGCGTTCGTTTGTCCGTTCGAGCAGACTTTGACAGTCGGGGGATGGAGTGAGGACCTGCCGCGTTTGTGGACCATTCCATTTTCTACGCAAGGACAGGAGGCTCGCCTGACAGCAGTCATTGACGGTAAATCCTATGAGGCTTGTTTCCCCGAACTGGAGATGAAAGGCGGTTTTCAGTACATTTTCCGTCTGGTGATGACAGCCCATGGATTACAATTCATCCCGGGACAAGTGCAGACCGTTTCGTTGAATCAGGCAGATGATCAGCCCGGGGTGTTGGAAGGACACGGCGTTTTGACCTTGACTCATACCTGTACGGATTTCACCCTGCCGTTGCTGACCGGAGACAATGTGTTTGGTACCGTATCCTGGGGGGATGGTGAGTCTGGCAGTTATGAAGCAGGCGGTCAACACAGTTTTGCATCGGGCAGTAAGGAAACTGTCATCGAGAGTTGGAATTCTACCGGTTTTGAATTGGATGCACTGACAGGCATCGAAGTAATCGACCTGAGCGCGTATTGAACTCAGCTATAGCAACAAGTTACGAGCTACAAACTATGGATGAAGCACAGGAGTGATTTACCCGTAGTTTGCAGCTCATTCTATTTTTACGAAGGCAACAACTTGTAGCTTTCCGTCAGCACTTCCAGCAGGAGGGGTTTTGCGCCACCCACGAAGCATTCCACGCCAATCACCATCAGAATGAGGCCCATGAGGCGCATCATGACGTTGTTGCCCGTCTCGCCCAGCACATTGACCAGCCGGGTAGAGGCGCGCAGGATGAAGTAAGTCAGCAGGTAGATGAAGGCGATGGAGCCGATCAGCACGCCTTTCAGCTCTATGGTCTGTGCATCCTGCATCAGTACGATGGCATTGGCGATGGCACCGGGTCCGCAGAGCATGGGGATGCCCAGCGGGGTGATGGAGATGTCGTTGGCGTAGGTCTTGATTTCCTCGTCTTTCAGCTTCATGGGCGTATAGCGTGCCTGCAGCATGTCGTAGCCAATCTTGAAGATGATAAATCCGCCGGCGATGCGGAAACCGTTGGTGGAGATGCCGAAGAACTTGAACAGAAACTGGCCGGCGAAGGTGAAGACCATGATGATGATGAAGGCGGTCAGCGTGGCGCGTGTCACGATGAAGCGGCGCTCCTTCTCCGTCATGCCCTGGGTCATGGTCAGAAATACGGGCATGGTGCCTAATGGATTGGTCAGCGTGAAGAAGGACGTCAGGCAGAGCAGGGCAAAAGGTAACAAGGTATCCATAATATTGATAAGTAGATGTTCGTATTTAGTTTATATGACAGGAGTTAAGCCGATAGTAAGTCAATGAGCCGTATACAAGGTATTGGCTTAACTCCTTAACTCCTCAAAAGATAGTGTCATTACCCGTTGGCGGAATTGAAACCCATATACACTTTATCCTGGCGGTCCATCGTGCAGCTTTGCGGGCGGATATCTCCGCTTTTGTCCGCAGATATCTCCGTCCGTGCCCGCAGATATCTCCGCTCTTGTCCGCAGATATCTCCGTCCGTGGCCTGTCATAGATTGATTCATTCTGCCAATGGGTAGTGTCATTTAATTCTTGCGACTTAATTATAAAAAGGTGGTTAGTTCCCGCAGGTCGTGGATGCGGTAGGTGGGGCGAAAGGGCAGGGGAGAAACGTCGGAAGGTGCGTAGTACACCTGATGCCAGCCGGCGTTGCGGGCTCCGGCAATGTCGTTCTCCCAGTTATCGCCAATCATCAGCGTTTCCCGGGCATCAGACTGGGTAGCGGACAAGGCAAAGTCAAACAATTCCTTGCGTGGTTTCAGCAAGCCGATGTCCTCGGACAAGATTATTTTCCGGAAATAACCTTCGATGCCTGCCGCGCACATCTTGCGGTATTGCAATTCACGAAATCCGTTGGACAGGATGTACAGACGGTATCGGCCGGCAAGATAGTCCAACGTCTCGCGGGCGTGAGGCATCAACTTTTTGCAGGTGTGTATCACGGCAAAGAAGTCATTGGCAAAGGCCTGTGCCAATCCGGCATCCTCCACCCCTACTTGTTGCAGGGGGTGGAGGAAGCGGATGCGGTTCAGTTCGTCCTTCGTGATGCGTCCTTGGCCGTATTCTTCCCATAACCGGAGGTTGCGCTCCGTGTAGAGGGTGTAGAAATGGTCGAAAGAGCGGAAAAAACGCCCGTAGCCGTGCCTCTCGTACATTTCCCGGAAGGTATCTTCCGCATTTGCGGAGAATGCCCACAGCGTATCGTCCAGGTCGAAGAACAGGTTCTTGTAGCGGGTCGGCACGTCTTTATTTCACTTGTATCACCAGGTACTTCGATACGCTCCAGAACCGGGTGGGGTCTGTGATCTTCAGTGTCAGTTGCTCTTTGTCGTCCTGTTCGAGCACGTAGGAGCCTTCGGGGTGCGTGGTCAGCAGGTCGGCGGACTTGGAGTAAAGTTTGATTTCCTTGGTGGTGCGGATGTCAATCTGCGTGAAGTAGTCTTTGTTTATATTGGCATCTTGCATCACATCTCCCTTCTTGAATACGCCGGTGTTGGTCAGGATGCGCTGGTCTTTCAGTTCCTTCTTGGTGCCGAAGACAAACCAGGCGGCATTCAAAGCCTTGTCTTGTGCAGCTACGGTCTCAGCCTTGGCTTCGTTTTCAGCCACCAGGGTTTCCTTCTCGGTGGTGAGGGTGGTGACGGCGGCGTCCAGCTCCTGGATACGGATGTTCTTGGAGGCCAATTCGGCTTGCAACTCTTCGATGCGTTTGGTTTTTTCGACCAGTTCCTGTGTCAGAGTCTCGACGGCTTTTTTCAGCTGGGCCGAGTTGGTGCGGCTGTTTTTCAGCTGTTCTTGCAGCTTGGCAATCTGTTGCTTGTTCTCTTCCATCTGCTTGCGGATGAACTCGATGTCCGAGGCAATCTGTTCCTTGGCGCTCAGTGAGCCTTCGGTCAGGGCGCCGCGTTGCAGGTCGACGCGGTTTTCGGCCGCATTGATTTGGCGGAAGCCTTCGGAGATGTCGTTGAAGGTTCCCATCATGGCATCCAGTTCCGCATCCCGTTCGTTCAGTGCGGCTTGCAGGGAGTCATTTTCTGCCTGTAGGCGGCTCTTGCTGCCCCCTACGCCATCGCATGAGGCCAATATGGCTGCACATGCCATCAGTGATAATACGAGCTTTTTCATAACACTTGTTTTTTAATGCTTGGTTAATAAATGTATGTATGTCAATCTTCTTTTCCTCCTACGATAAGGACGATTTCGCCTTTCGGTTCGTTTTCGGTGAAGTGGTGCACCAGTTCGTTCAACGTTCCACGGACGGTTTCCTCGTGTACCTTCGAGATTTCCCTCGATACGGAGGCCGGGCGTTCGTCGCCGAAATATTCGGCAAGTTGCGTCAGGGTTTTCACCAGCCGGTAGGGCGACTCGTAGAAAATCATTGTCCGGTGCTCTTCGCTCAGGGCCTGCAGGCGTGTCATCCTGCCTTTCTTCTGCGGCAGGAAACCTTCGAAGCAGAAGCGGTCGTTCGGTAATCCCGAAGCCACTATGGCCGGCACGAAGGCGGTGGCCCCCGGCAGGCATTGCACTTCGATGCCGTTGCGTGCGCATTCGCGTGCCATCAGGAAGCCGGGGTCTGAGATGCCCGGCGTGCCGGCGTCCGAGATGAGCGCGACGTTTGCTCCCGCTTTTATTCTATTAATAACGCCTTCCAGCGTTTTATGTTCATTGAATTTGTGGTGAGATTGCAGGGCATTCTTGATTTCGAAATGTTTCAGCAGGATGCCCGATGTGCGCGTATCCTCGGCCAATATCAGGTCGACCTCCTTCAGGATGCGGATGGCACGGAACGTCATGTCTTCCAAATTACCTACGGGGGTGGGCACGATGTACAGTTTTCCTTGGTTCGTCATGGGTTGAAATATTTTTTCAGCAATTCGTTGAAGTCATTGGCGGCCTCGTTGCCATCTTCCGGATGGGCCTCTCTGGTGAATGTCTCTATGGCTTCGTCCAGCGATCCGGCTTGTCCTATCAGGTTGAGTACCTCGTGCATACGGGCCGTGTCTCCGCCGAACAGTTCGCGCGAGAAGCGGAAGGTGTCGTTCAGGCTGAGGGCATGGCGCAAGTCGTGGGCCGGGCGGATGCGTTCGGCCAGGATGACGGCAGGCCTGGGCTCTTCATCCTTGGCTGTGGGCGGTGTGGGAGAGACGGGAGGAATGGGTGGCTCTTGAGGCGGGGGCGGAGTGGGCGCATGGGGACTTTGCGAAGGTTTGTCATCGCCAAAGTTCTGCAAAGACCCGGCCAAGTCTTCGAGGTGTCGTTGCATCTGGCGGATATTGCGCCGGGCCACTTCGACGAGCGACGGGTGGTGGCCCTCGTTCATGGCTTGGATCAGGCATTTCAGTTCAGCCATATCCAGCTCTATGTCGTTCAAAATAGTCTGCATCTTCAAGGTTCGGTTAGACGTTTGGGCACAAATGTAGAAATAAATACTGGAAAAATATAGGATTGTGCACAAAAGTCTTCGTTTCCGTTTGTTTTTCCGGACGGATGTTTCCTTTTGAAGGAAAAAACGTATTTTTGCGGTTGAATTAAGATAAGTATGAGACTATGGTAGTATTCTCGGAAGACCATATACAGGAAACGAAACGCAGGGGGCGAATAGAGGTCGTCTGCGGCTCAATGTTCTCCGGCAAGACAGAGGAATTGATACGCCGTCTCAGGCGTGCCCAGTTTGCCCGCCTGCGGGTGGAGATTTTCAAACCGGCTATAGACACCCGTTATTCCGAGGAAGATGTGGTGTCGCACGATAGCCATGCCCTTTCGTCCACCCCGATAGACTCTTCGGCCAGTATTCTGCTGTTTGCCTCGGAGGTGGACGTGGTGGGCATAGACGAGGCCCAGTTTTTTGACGACGGCCTGGTGGATGTGTGCAATCAGTTGGCAGACAATGGAGTGAGGGTCATCGTGGCAGGGCTGGATATGGATTTTCGGGGGCGTCCGTTCGGCCCGATGCCGGCCTTGTGCGCCATTGCCGACGAGGTGTCCAAGGTGCATGCCATTTGTGTGAAGTGCGGCGAATTGGCCACCTTTTCTCATCGCACTGTAAAGAATGAGAAACGAGTACTGCTGGGCGAGACCGCTGAATACGAACCGCTCTGCCGGGAGTGCTATCGCCGGGCTTTGCGGGCAGAGGAGGCTGGCCGCAAGAGAGTGGAGAAGTAGAGAACCCTAATAACCAACGAGAGATGGAACGAAAGAAAATCACATTCGACAGTTTTATACGGGGCATTATCGTGGCGCTGGTAGTCATCGGTATCCTCTGGCTTTTCAAGCGACTGAGCAGTGTCTTGTTGCCTTTTTTTGTGGCATGGCTTATTGCCTACCTGATTTATCCGCTGGTCACCTTCTTCCAATATCGGTTGCGCCTGAAGCACCGGGCCTTGTCTATCTGCTGCGCCCTCCTTTCCATGGCTGTTGTAGGAGGGCTGGCTTTCTATCTGCTGGTTCCTCCGATGATACAGGAATTTGCACGCGTGAAGGACCTGTTGGCGGAATATTTCTCTTCCGGCAACCGGGGAAGCAACATCCCCCTGCTTCTGTCGGAGTTCTTGCGTGAGCATGTGGATCGGGAGGCTCTCTCGCAAGTGTTGAACAGTAGTGACTTCTTGACAGCCCTGAAAGAGGCCTTACCCCGTCTTTGGGGGCTTTTGGCAGAGTCGGTCAATATTCTTTTCAGCTTCTTCACCATCTTTATGGTGTTGCTTTACGTCGTCTTTATCCTGTGGGACTACGAGAGCATTGCCAGCGGGTGGGTACATTTGGTGCCTCCCCGTTACCGCCCTCTTGTAGTGGGGTTGTTCAATGATATCAAGGATGGCATGAACCGGTATTTCCGTGGCCAGGCTTTGGTGGCTTTTTGCGTAGGCATCCTGCATGCGGTAGGTTTTCTTATCATCGATTTTCCTTTGGCTGTAGCGTTGGGCTTATTGATAGGCCTGTTGAATATGGTGCCCTATCTGCAAATTATCGGTTATGTTCCTACGGTCATACTGGCCATTCTGAAGGCAGCCGATACCGGGGAGAATTTCTGGTTCATTCTGTTGGGGGCCGTCATCGTGTTTGTGGTAGTGCAGCTCATTCAGGATATGGTGCTGGTGCCTCGCATCATGGGCAAGATTACGGGGTTGAATCCGGCCATCATTCTTTTGTCCCTTTCCGTTTGGGGGTCATTGATGGGGATGCTCGGCATGATTATCGCTTTGCCTCTGACCACCTTGATGTTGTCCTATTACCAGCGTTTTATCATCAATAAGGAAGATATTCCGATTCGTCATTCTTCTGGAAATCAGTAGCTTTTGAAGCGTGTCGAATTTTTAGGCATAAAAAACTTGCAGGAATCTATTGCAGATTCCAAAAAAATGTCTACCTTTGCACTCGCTTAACAGCAATAAGGTTTGATTCGCTAGCTCAGCAGGTAGAGCACAACACTTTTAATGTTGGGGTCTTGGGTTCGAGCCCCAAGCGGATCACCCGCTAAAGTTTGAACGAAGCCCTGAGTATTATTCTCAGGGTTTTTCTTTTATAAGCCCTACTGATGATCAAGGAAATATTCGGATTGCTGCCCGAACGTGAACGGAGGCGCAGCGTGTGGATAGCACTGGCGGTGCTGATTCGGGCCATGTTGGATTTTGCTGGCGTGGCGGCCCTGATTCCCCTGTTGTTGGCGGTGCTGAAGCCGGGAAGCAGCCGCCCGATGATGCTGTTGCTTTGTGGCGGTGTCTTGTTATTCGTTGTGTTCAAGAATGGGTTAGTGGCTCTGCTGGCACAGACGGAGAGCCGTTTCCAGATGTGCATTTATCGGGACTTCAGCCGTCGCATGTTTGTCAATTACTATCGTCGTGGCCTGCTATTCCTCAAGAGCAAGAGCAGCGTGCAGTTGGGCCATGAAGTCAATTATATCTGTTACACCTTTTGCTTGTGCGTCATGGCACCGTTGTTTCGCATCGGGGGCGAGGTCATATTGGTGCTGTTGATGATTACCGCGCTTGTTGTGTGGGAGCCGTTGGCAGGGCTTCTGCTGTGCGCCGTGCTCATACCCTTGGCCGTCCTTTATATTCTTATTGTCCGCAAACGCTTGCGTGCCTTTGGCCGTGAGGAGTTGGAGGCTCGTCGGAAGCAGTCGCGTACGGTGGTCGAGGCTTTCCGTGGTTATCCCGAGATTGAGATAGCCCAGTCTTTCGGTACATCCATGCAGTCGTTCGATCAAGGAATGGATGCCATCGTTCGTAGCCGCTTGCGCATGGAGCGTTACCAGCTGTTTCCCCAGTTCCTTTCCGAAGCGGCCATCGTGGCGGGCATTGCCTTGCTGGTCGGTGTGGGGCGTGGTGATGTGGGCATCATGAGCGGCGTGTTTGCCGTGGCTGCTTTCCGCTTGATTCCGGCTATGCGAGGCATCCTGAACAGTTGGGCTACCTTGCAAAATGCTTCGCACTCCATAGCTGTGGTGGCCGACGGTATTGCCGATACTACTCCGGGGCAAGCATCGGATACCCCTGCCCCTTTCACATTTGAGCACAGTTTGCGTCTGGAGAACTTGGGTTTTGCCTTTCCGGACGGCAGTTTGCTGTTCAACGGACTGAACCTTGAGATTCGCCGAGGTGAGCGCATCGGGGTGCGGGGAGCCAGTGGCTCGGGCAAGTCCACTTTGTTTAATCTCTTGTTAGGCTTTTTCCCTCCTACCGAGGGACGGATTTGCATTGACGGGCGCGAATTGTCTCCCTCCAACCGCAATGCCTGGCACAGGCTGGTGGGCTATGTTCCGCAGGAAATCTTCATCATCGAAGGTTCTTTGGCGGACAACGTGGCTCTTGGCCATCTGCCTCCAGACCGCGCCAAGGTAGCACATGTCCTTGAGCAGGTGCAAATGAAGGAATGGGCAGAGGCCCTCCCGGAAGGATTGGATACGCCGCTGGGTGAATACGGTAGTCGGCTTTCCGGTGGACAGAAGCAACGCATCGGCATTGCCCGCGCCCTCTATAAGGAGGCGGAAGTGTTGTTCTTTGACGAAGCTACCTCGGCATTGGACAGCCGCACCGAGCAGGAAATCAACGAAGCGCTCCGGGCTTTGTCGGGACGTTACCGAGAACTGACCATGATTATCATCGCTCACCGTGAATCATCGCTCAAAGTCTGCAACCGCATTTTTGACTTGGTGACTAAGGAGGTCATCGTGAATGAAGAATGAATAACTATGAATGAAGAATAGAAGAAAATAGAATATAGGATGAAGAACGAACAAAATTATCTGATAGCCGGCTTCCGCCTGCGTGCGGAGGGCGATAAACTGACAACTGCCATGGCCACCCTGCAAGGATTCAAGGTGTTTGCCACGGACAGCCGGGAGGGTAACGAGCCGCTTATCCGGCTGGTGGCTACTGACGAGGAGGCACCAACCTTCGGCCAAGAGATGTACCGTAGCACGGTAGACGATGTGACCAGCCGATTTGGCCGGTATGAAGACGGGTATTGCTTTGCCTCGGATTATGCCGACGGCCGGGGTATCCGGATGTGGAATCCGCAGGGCACGAATGTGTTCTACCTCTCCCGCGACCTCGACCCGCGCCTGTTGCGCTTCACTTGCTGGATTGCCTTTGGCATAGGCATTGCCCCGCACGATGCAGTGGCTATCCACACCAGCGTGCTCACCTATCAGGGCAAGGCGGTGCTTTTCCTTGGCGAGAGCGGCACGGGTAAGAGTACGCACACGCGGCTTTGGCGCGAATATATTTCCGGTGCAGCCCTGCTGAACGATGACAGCCCTATTGTCCGCATTCACGACGGGATACCCTATGCCTACGGAAGTCCCTGGAGTGGGAAGACGCCTTGTTATAAGACCGAGCGTTATCCTTTGGCGGCTTGCGTGCGCCTCTCGCAGGCACCTTATAACAAGATGGAGCGGCTGAATATTCCGCGTGCATACGCCGCCTTACATCCGTCCTGCCCGCCGGACTTTGCTTACGATGATACGCTCTACGACCATATCAGTCGCGTACTCAATGTCTTGCTGGGTTGTGTACCGGTATATCATTTGGCTTGCTTGCCCGATGAGGCTGCGGCGCGTCTGTCCTGCACTACCATTTTCGGCCAGCCATGCGCAGAGTGACTCTTCCCAACCAGTTCTTGGCGGAGGCGGCGCGTGCCTTGGTTGATGGCGAAACGGTGAAGATTCACATCACGGGCGAGAGTATGTACCCATTTATTCGTAGCGGGCGAGATACGGTGGAAATCACTCCCTGTCCGCCTGAGGGCGAACTGCCCGCCTGGTGTTGCCCCTTCTATCAATGGGAAGGCAAGTACATGATTCATCGCTATATCGGTCGTGACGGGGATGACTGCCTGATGCTGGGCGACGGTAATGTGGCCCGCATTGAGCGTGTGCCTCGTCGGGAAATCATCGGACTGCTGCGTCGCATCTATCATGCAGATGGGTCGGTGCAGGACTGCACGGATCCTCGATGGCTACAGCGGGCGCAGTGGTGGTACCGACTGCGCCCGCTACGGAGGTGGCTGTTGCCGTTTCTCAAAAGAATCGTAAGGTATTGACTCTGTCATTCACTGATGATGCCGCAACGGATGAGTGTATCCGTCCAGCGGCGCACGTCGTTTTCGGCTTGTTCTTGAGGGATGCCGTAATGGTCCACGAGGACGGCGGCACCGTCGGCGATGGTGAAATCCTTCCCGCTGAGGGATCCCCACAGCAGCAGGGCAGTGGCGTTAAGGGAAATGACCTTGGTCATGTCGGCTTGGGACTTGCCCTGCTCGACGATGAGGTTCTCGCCGGCTATCTGGCGGACCTTGTAGTTGTCTTTGATGCGCATGATGTTTTTGTCTTTTTAGTGTTAGAATGGCGCAAATATAGGCAAATCCCCTTGATAACGAAAAGAATTTGAAGAATTAAGTAATATACAAATGCAATGACACAGATTCAACAACAGTTTTTTGCCCTTTTGCGGGCGGGTTTGTGGGGCAAGGCACCCGATGCCTCCTTATTTGATGCGAACACGGATTGGGCAGCCTTGTTGACTGCTGCCAAGAAACAATCGGTGCAGGCTGTCGTGCTGGATGGCGTGCAGCTGCTTCCCGTGGATTGTCGTCCTCCCAAGTCGCTCTACTTGCAATGGTGTGCCCTGGGACTGCACACCGAGGAACAGAACGAACAGCTGAACCGCGAACTGGCCCGTCTTTATGCCCTGATGCGTACACACGGCATCGAACCGGTATTGGTCAAGGGACAGGCCGTGGCTCAGTATTACCGCCACCCGGAGCATCGCCGCTGCGGGGATATTGACTTCTACATAGGTCTGGAGGATTACGAACGGGCCAATGCCTTGCTGCGCTTGGAAGCTACGCAGGAAGAGGAGGAAGTATTCAAGCACGCCTGCATGCACTGGCACGGCATCATTGTGGAGAATCACCGCATTCTTATCAATCTCAGCCGTCCGGCAGCCGACCGCCGGATGCAGCAGTTCACCACCGCTTGGGGACGCGACAAGGCTGCGTGCCCGTTGCTCAGGGTGGGAGAGACGGAGGCTCGTGTGCCGCCAGCCGCCTTCCATACGGCCTATGTCCTGACTCATGCTGCCCTGCATTTCCTCAACGAGGGTATTGGGATGCGACAAGTGTGCGACTGGGCCTGCCTGCTCCATGCCCATCACACGGATGACGAACTTCGCGAAGTAGCACGCCTGCTCCATTGTTTCGGCCTGACCCGTGCGGCGCGACTGTTTGGTGCTTTGCTGGTGCGCCAATTGGACTTTCCGGCCGAATGGCTGCCCGTGCCCTGCGGACCGAAGGATTTTGCCAAGGCCGAGTGGCTCTTGCAAGACATTTGGGCAGGCGGTAACTTCGGTGTCGGGCAGCACCGCAAGCGTCCCCGCGGCTACTGGGCGGGCAAGTGGTACACCCTGCGGCGTGTGGTCAAGCGTTGCTGGCAGATGGGCGCCCTGGCTCCCGGCGAGGCGTTCTGGTATCCGGTCATGGTTGCCGTACATTCGGTACAGATGCAGGTGAAGAAGCGGATGAGGCGGTAAAGGAGAAGTCCATTCGATTTCAATGAACTATCCCAAACTCTCGGAATTTTTTCCGTAGTTTGGGATTCTTTTTTTGAAAAGGATGTTCTCCTGCTCGAATTTTTAATAGCGTATGCTAATATGCATATTTCTCATTCCCCCATGGATGCCGGTGCATTTTCAGTCTACACTTCCATGCACCAATTTTTCTATGATACGGTTGTCAATACCAGGTTTGCCAGTGCTAGCCGTTGTCATGTTATAGAGATGAGGGTTGTAGTAAATTTTTGTGCAATCACCCTTTTCAAAGGAGACCTTACCCACTTTTTGTTCAGCCTCCTGGCACACCTTCTTTATTTTCTCTACAAAACCAACGATATCGGGACATTTCAGCACCGGTTGGTTGATGTTTTCCGCTCATTTTAGTTCTTCCAGTTCCTTACGCAATCTGTTTTTTTCTTTGCTATCACCCGTTATGGTGTGGCCCACGATAAAGAGGTATATCTCCAGGCTGGATTTACAATTTATTTGCGGCATTGGAGAAATTTTGGAAGCAGTCCCGGCGATTTTCCAGACCGTCAGGACTGTTTTTCTCCTGAGCCTTCCGCCTCGGCAAAATACTCTTCGTTCAACTGTCGGGCGCGGGCGATGGCTTCATCAACTGTGGCATAACGCTCGCCGCGCAGGGGAATGAGGTACTGCATCTGGTTGTCATAACGCACGATGACGAAGTCGCCTTCAAGAGTTTGTTCTGCGAAATACATCTGTTTCATGATTTTGTTATTTTTAAAGCAGGTTTTTAAAAAAAGAAAGAGCTGCCCCGGAGGGCGGCTCTTCCCGTTATTCTATTCAACATTTACTCGGCAAGCATCCAGCTCTTAGCACTGTAGCTCCAACGCAATCTGTTGCCGTCCTTGTCGTACGTTATCACATTAGTAGGATTGGGCAGGTTAGTGGTCGGACCAGATATCACGCCCTGGCTGCTACCTACCTCATGAGTCCCGCTTACGCGTACCCATCCGTTAGTAATAAGCACGGCTGCTTCCGAATAATCCAACTCATCCACAGTAAGAACGACCACGTTAGGCTGATTAGCATTACCACTAATAATCAAGTTTTTATAAGTAGCCTTCAACGACTTCATGCTCAAGTTCATGTCCGGCGTCAAATTCTGGATTTCACAGCCTTCGGCGATCACGTCTTTGCCAGCCAGCAAGTAAGCGTAGTCCTTGTTCTCATCCAGGTTCATGTTGAAGTTTCCGGTCAGCGTGATCTCTGTTTCGTTGCCCATTACAACATCTGCCAATGCTTGCAAACCATCTGTACCGGATACGGTCACAGCATCCACAGGTGTTTCAGGAGTTTCAGGTTTTTTACCGTCCACTGTTCCGGCACCTTCCCAAACAACCTCGTTATCCAGAATATAGTCCCAAGCCGTTTCAATCTTACCCTGGTTGATCACCTTGGCCGTAATTTCATCAGCATGTTCAGGAACATATATCTTATTGATGCTCTTCACATACAGTTCGCCGTCCGTAGCCGGGATGTTCAGCGTAGCGTCGATGCCCTTGTAGTTTCTACCGTCATAGCTGCCGATCACCACCTTGGCACTATTGGCATTTACGATACCTCTGATATTGGTTGTGGCGGCCTCGATGTTGAAGGCAATTTCGTTGCTATTGGTGAAGTCGATGTCAGCCAGCGTTGCGTTTGCACTGGTCGTGATTTCTACCACGTTTTCGAATACGCTGCGTTTGTGCGAATCCGGCGTGCCTTCAATTTCCGTACCCAGGCTACCGCCTTGGCCCTTGATTTCGATCCACTTCACGTCGGAAGCCGTGTAGCTTGTAGCAGGTACGTTGCTGCCGTTCGCCGTGCCTTCCACGCTGCCACCGTCGATGACAAGCTTCGTGATCTTGCTGTCGATGATGTCCTTCAGGGCCATCTTGCTCTTCACGGTGTAAGAGATGACACCCTTGTTAGCATTATTTACAGCTACCACAGCCTTGATGTCAGCGGACTTGTCGATCTCACCTTTATTGCTGTTGGCATTGGTCGTGGAGCCTTGTCCGGCAATGACCTTACCATATATAGCATTCACGAGGTTGTTGATCTGGCCGTTGTTGTAGATGACAGCCCAGTCAGCGTATTCGTCCTCAGTGTAGTCGTTCTTGCCCTGGTTGGTCAGCTTACCGGCTGCGCTCACGATGGCACCCTTGCCGATAGTGATGGTGGCGTTCTCCATATTCTTGCTGTGATACTCGAAAGTGACGTTGGCGTTGATGGTGACGTCAGCCTTGTTCTCGGCGATTTGCAGGTGCTCAACCTCGGCGTTCGCGTTGATGGTCACTGTGCCCTCGTTCTCGGCGATGATCAACTCTTGATTCTGGTAGTCGCCGCTTTGCTCATACTTGATGGGCGATGCAACGGTCAGGCTTGCGCCTTCGGCTACTTCCAGCTCATTATCCAGTGTGATTCTGCCACTGTGGATATTGCCCACGCTGTAGCTTCCTTTCACGAAGGACTTGCTGCCCAGGGTCAGGTTGTTCTCCACAACGATGGTTGCTGTTTTCTGTTCACGTTCATTGATTGCACTGCCGCTCACGAGCACGTAGTCCAGGATGTTGGCAGCTGCATCTTCGGCGATGAGCAGCTTGTTGCCGTTCGTGTTGATGTACAGCTTGGAGTTCACGCCGTCCTTTGTCAGCAGGTCGCTCATTTCCTTGGTCAGCGTCACGTCGTTCTGCAAGGCAGCCTTGTAGACGCGGCGGATGCTGGAGGCGTTGTTCCACTCGATGAGCTGCAACAGGTCGGATTCGTTGTAGACGCTCATGTCCCAATCTCCTTGTACGGAGTTGTCGGTGATTTCCAGCGTCACGCTGTTCACTTCATCCGGAGCAATCTTCACGATGGGGTTCTCGCTGATTACGGTCACTCCCTTTTGAGCATCGTTCACCTCACCGTTGATGTTGCTGATCTGAACCGGGCCTACCATGCCTCTGTCGGTGTAGATGTAAGCGTTGATCTCTTCCCCGCTTTCTGCATAATCATAGATGTTGGTCATGATTACGAAGCTTTCCGTGGCATTCTGGTTTCCCTTTTGCACGGGAGCGTTCAGCACGGTCAGCTCGGCACGGTCGTCAGCACCGTTAATCGGGCTACCGTTATAGTCTTCATTCTCATTTTTCGCAATGCCATTCATGACAGCGCGCAAGGCATTCTTGCGGTTGTAGTTCACTGACTTTTCGGTGTTGTTCACCAAGCCACCGAGGGCATAGATGTTATTCGGATCGGCAAATCTCTCCGTGAAGTCGGCGTTATAATCCTCCTCGTAGTTAGCGTAGTTGAAGTAACCGGCCTTATCGCCGCTTACATTTGCCCACTTAGGATTCGGAGCATTGTATGCCAAGTTGTAAGTACGGCTTCCATCCTCACCCTCGTATTTTGCCATGGTCGGGTCAACTTTCACCAGCGTATTGAAAGCCTCGGACTGCAGCACAATCTTCTTCACGGTGAAGTCCTGGTTACCTACATTTTTAATCTTGATGCCCACGGCGCCCAGCACCGGTGTCATCTCCAGGTCGGCGCTCATCACGTCGCCGCCTTCCGTGC
>DHKFC23501__coassemble_1045_pt1 | contig 85013 bp, 66 predicted proteins | sample DHKFC23501__metabat2_low_PE_030 | metagenome-assembled genome bin DHKFC23501
GGTAGATATAGGTGTTGCGCACCATGAATTCCTTCAGGATGTCGTTCTGGATGGTGCCGGCCATCTCTTCCAGCTTGGCGCCCTGCTCCAGGCCGGCGTTGATGTAGAAGGCCATGACGGGCAGTACCGCTCCGTTCATCGTCATGGATACGGACATCTTGTTCAGGGGTATGCCGTCGAACAGCACCTTCATGTTCTCCAGCGAGCAGATGGACACACCTGCCTTGCCGACATCGCCTACCACGCGCTCGTTGTCGGGGTCGTAGCCACGGTGTGTGGGCAGGTCGAAGGCCACGGAAAGGCCCTTCTGACCACTGGCCAGGTTGCGGCGGTAGAAAGCGTTGGATTCCTCGGCGGTGGAGAATCCGGCATACTGACGGATGGTCCACGGGCGCATCACGTACATCGTGGAGTACGGGCCACGCAGGTAAGGGGGCACACCGGCCGCATAGTCCAGATGCTCCATCCCTTCCAGGTCCTCCTTGGTATAAACAGGCTTCACTTCAATGTGCTCCGGCGTCTTCCAGTCAGCATGGATGCCGTTGGCCTTTTGCCACTCAGCCCCGTTGACGGGCTTGAAGTCGGCATATATGTCTATGTTCTTGAAATCTTTTCTCATGATTACTTCAATAATTTAGCGTTGTATTCCTTTAATGTCTGCAACACATTGACGCGGACATGGATGAAGTTCTCGATGCCGGCGGCCTTCAGCTCGTCCATGCAGGCGGGAGCACCGGCCACGATGAACATGGCGCGTCCGGCCAGAGCCTGATAGGCGGGGATGGCATACTGGGCATACTCGTCGTCGCTGGAGCAGAGCACCACGATGTCGGCCTGGGCGGCCAGAGCGGCATCAATGCCTTCCTGAACGGAGGCGAATCCCAGGTTGTCGATGACCTCGTATCCGGCACAAGCCAGGAAGTTGCACGAGAACTGGGCGCGTGCCTGACGCATGGCCAGGTTGCCGATGGTCAGCATGAAGGCTTTCGGACGCTTGCCGCTGGCCTCGGTCTCCAGACGGAGCGCCTCGAACTCGCTGGCGGCACGGGAGGCGTCGAGCGACGGACAATCCTTCTCGCAAGTGTGTTCATGGCCTCCTCCGCAACAGCAATGGCCGGACAAGGGTTGCTTGCCCTCGGCACGCTCGATGAAGTTGGGATATTGGTTGGTGCCCAGCAGGATTTCCTTACGACGGGCCACGGCCTCGTGGCGGGCCCGGTTGCTGGCATTGACTGCTTCCTGCACCTTGCCGGCCTTGACGGCTGCATAGAATCCGCCTTCGTCCTCCACGGCCAGGAAGAGTTTCCAAGCCTGGGCGGCGATGGAGGCGGTCAGATTCTCTATATAATAGGAACCGCCGGCAGGGTCTACCACCTTGTCGAAGTGGGATTCCTCGCGGAGCAGGAGTTGCTGGTTGCGGGCCAGGCGCTCGGAGAATTCATTGGGCTCGGCATACACGGCATCAAAGGGAAGTACAGTCATGGATTCCACACCGGCCAGAGCGGCACTCATGGCCTCCGTCTGCGTGCGGAGCAGATTGACGTAGGAATCGAAGAGCGTGAGGTTGAAGCGGGAAGTGATGGCGTGGATGTGCATCCGGGCGGCACACTTGCAATCGTCCGGGCCGAGATATTGCTCCACGATGTCCGCCCAAAGCATACGGGCGGCGCGGAACTTGGCTATCTCCATGAAGTAGTTGGATGACACGCCGAAATTGAACTTGATATTCTTGGCCACCTGCGGAGCGGGGACACCGGCTTCGGTCAATGCGTGCATATATTCATTGCCCCACGCCAAGGCATAGCCCAATTCCTGATAAATATAGGCTCCGGCATCGCAAAGGATTGACGCGTCCACGCCGAGGACTTGGTAGCCGCAAAGTTCTGCGGAGGCTTCAATCAACTTCTTGCCCGTCTCGGCGATGACGGTGCGCTCCTTGCCTTTGGAGAGCATCTTGCCCAGCGGGTCGTAGGCAATGGAGCCACGGAGCTTGGAGAGGTCGTAGCCATGTTTCTTGAAGTAGGCTACCAGCAACTGCACCAGTTCCACCACATGTCCCTGGCACGTGGAGAAGTTCAGCTCCACGCAATCGGCCTTGATGTCCTTCAGAAGCGTCTCCAGATAAGCCTCATCCAGTTGCTTGGCCTTGATGCTGAATCCCAGTGCGTCGACACCCCGGTTCAGGATGTCCAGTGCCTTGGCATTGGCCTCGGCAGGTTCCTCCACGCGAATATCCTGACGGATGAGCCAGGAGTTGTCGTTTTTCCGGTTGCCGCGCAGATAGGGGAACTCGCCGGGCAGGGCGTCCATCTGGCGCAAACCCTCCAGGTCTTCACGGCGGTAGAAGGGTCTTACGTTGAATCCTTCGTTTGTTCTCCAAACGAGTTTCTTCTCGAAGTCGGCGCCTTTCAGGTCGGCCGTGACTTTCTCCATCCACGCATCGGTGCTGACGGACGGAAAGTCAGAGAAGAGCTTTTCTTTGTTTTCTGCCATAGTTTATTTATTTATGATAATGTAGTTTGAATAAGTGTCATTGCACTTCACTTTGCAAATATAGACAATAAGTCGATTGCCAAGCCTCCCGTTGCACGTTTTTTTCGGGTCTGTGCAAAAAAAGGGGCGCGTCCCCCGCCTGAGCCTCGGACACGCCCCCCGCTTCTGCATTATAAACGAAGCGTCGACGCAATCCGGCCCACCCGGAGCCGGCCACATCTTGTAGGGCTGGCATGCCTTTTTTCCTCACCTGCAAAATTAGCAAAATTCTTGAGACCGACAAGTTTTTGCCGGCGGATTTCTCTTTTTGCGGTAAAAATCTTTTTTCCTGCCTTAAAGTCTTGGCATCTTCCGCACGATTGCGTACTTTTGCGGCACGAAAGCGGCACTTAAAATCATTTAACAATAACAAAAACTTATGGATTGGTTAAACAGTTTATTATGGGACCCGTCCTCCGTGGCTCACATCGTGTTGCTCTACTCGTTTGTGATAGCGGTGGGCGTGTTGCTCGGCAAGATCAAGATTGCCGGCATCTCGCTGGGCGTGACGTTTGTCCTCTTCATGGGCATCCTGGTGGGGCACTTCGGCTTCACGGTGTCCACGCCCATTCTGCATTTCTTGCGTGAGTTTGGTCTGACGCTGTTCGTGTTCTGCATCGGTTTGCAGGTAGGCCCGTCGTTCTTCTCGTCCTTCAAGAAGGGAGGCATGACGCTGAACCTGCTGGCAGTGCTGATCATCGTGCTCAACATCGCCGTGGCCCTCACCATTTATTTCGTGGCCAACGGGCGTGTGGACCTGCCCATGATGGTAGGTATCCTCTATGGTGCCGTCACCAACACCCCCGGTCTGGGTGCCGCCCAGGAGGCATTGAACCAGCTGCACTACACGGGCGACCCCATCGCCCTGGGTTATGCCTGCGCCTACCCGCTGGGTGTTTTGGGCATCATCGGCTCCATCATTGCCATCCGCTACATCTTCCGCGTGGACTTCGCGAAGGAAGAGGCTGACCTGGCCCGCAATGAAGATGAGGAGAAGCAGAAACCTCACATGATGACCCTGGAAGTACGCAACGAGGCCATCGACGGCAAGCGCCTGCTTCAGGTGAAGCAATTCCTGGGACGTCCGTTCGTCTGCTCGCGCCTGCGCCACGAAGGCCATGTCATCATCCCCGACCAGGACACCAAGTTCTGCATCGGCGACCAACTCTTCATGGTGTGCTCCGAGGAAGACGCCGAAGCCATCATCGCCTTCATCGGCAAGCAGGTTGAGGTGGATTGGGAACATCAGGACCTGCCCGTGGTTTCGCGCCGCGTCATCATCACCAAGTCCAACATCAATGGCAAGAAACTGGGCGACATGCACTTCCGCAGTTCCTACGGCGTGACCGTCACCCGCATCACCCGTTCGGGCATGGAGCTGTTTGCTTCTCCCAACCTGACCCTCCAGGTGGGCGACCGCCTGATGGTGGTGGGCCGCGAGGACGCTGTGAACAGTGTGGCTCTCGTCCTGGGCAATCAGATGAAGAGCCTGAACACGCCGAACATCGTCACCATCTTCGTCGGCCTGTTCCTCGGCATCCTGGTGGGCAGCCTGCCCATCTCCTTCCCCGGTATGCCGACCCCCGTCAAACTGGGTCTGGCCGGCGGACCGCTGGTAGTGGCCATCCTCATCGGACGCTTCGGCTATAAGATGAAACTGGTGACCTACACCACCACGAGCGCCAACTTGATGCTGCGCGAGATAGGCCTCGTGCTCTTCCTGGCCAGCGTAGGCATCGACGCGGGCGCCCAGTTCGTCCAGACGGTGCTGCAAGGCGACGGCCTGTTGTATGTGCTTTGGGGCTTCCTCATCACGATCATCCCGCTGCTGGCCGTAGGCATCTTTGCCCGGGCTTACTTCAAGGTGAACTACTTCATCCTGATGGGTGTCATCGGCGGTGCCACGACCGATCCCCCCGCATTGGCCTATTCTAACCAGGTGGCCGGCAATCCGGCTCCGTCCGTAGGTTACTCCACCGTCTACCCGCTCACCATGTTCCTCCGCATCCTGGCGGGACAGATGATTTTGCTGACCATGATGTAAGGCACGCCGCCTGCATCCCCTAAAAACAGAACGGCTGCCTGGGAAACCACCCACGCAGCCGTTCTTGTTTTATCACAGGCCCGCCTTGAGCACCATCAGAGCGACAGCTTCTTGCGCACGAATTCCTCCACGAAGTCCACCGTCCCGTCGATGCCCAACACGGACGAGTCGACGCACAAGTGATAGGACGCCGCGGCACCCCACGTCTTGTAGCTGTAATAGTTATAGTACTCCGAGCGTTTCTTGTCCGCCTTGGCCATCATGTTCTCGGCCTCCTCCTCGCCGATGCCATGGATGTGGCGCAGGCGGGCGATGCGGTCCTCGCGGGTGGAGGAGATGAAGATATTGGCACAGCGGGGATGCTCGCGCAGAATGTAATCCGCGCAACGACCCACGAACAGGCAGGATTTCTCGGCCGCCAAGCGCCGGATGACATCGCTCTGTACCTTGAACAGCGCATCATTGCTCAGGCAGTTCGTGGCCGGAATAGCCCCGTCGGTGATGAAGGGGAAACGCATCCCGAACCATCCTCCCATCAGATTCTTGGCCGGACGCTCGTCGGCCCGCTCGAAAAACTCGCTGCACAAGCCGCTCTCTTCCGAGGCCAGCGTAATCAGTTCCTTGTCATAAAACGAAATGCACAGGCGAGCTGCCAGCTTCTCACCAATCTCACGGCCGCCGCTGCCCAGCTGACGGCCAATGTTTACTACGAATTTATTATCCATATTCCATCCTCTTGTTTTGCTGAAACATACGGTTTGTCAACGACAAATATAGGGATTATCGGGCAATAAACCTGCCCGACCCGGATTTTTTTGCTCAGTAAAGGTCCGGAAAGCTTATTTCTCCGCCTTCCGGCCCGAAATCTTCTCCAGCACGTAGACCAGGAAGAAACCCACCAACATCAAGGCCACTGCCGCCACAACGTGTTCATTGGGCAGGACATTGGTTTCCACCACCATGCCGTGCAGGTTCTCTCCCACCTCCTTCCAAGGCCACACTTTGTTGAGCGAGCCCAGCATGAAGCCCGTCAACAGGGCCAGCGTGAGATTGCGCACATGTTTCAGGGCGTAGGATAAGACGCGGGAGAAGGACGTGATGCCCAGCAGGGCGCCCGCAGCAAAAATGCCCAGCGTCAACAGGTCCAGCGTCTTCACCGCTTCCATCACATAAAAGTATTTGCCCAGCAGCACCAGGATAAAACTACCCGAGATGCCCGGCAGGATCATGGCGCAAATGGCGATGGCCCCGCACAGGAAAATGAAAAGCGGGTGCGTGGAGGTCTCCATGGGCGTGGCCACGGTGATGTAATAGGCCACCGCCGCCCCAATAAGGAAAGACAGCACTGTCCGCCAGTTCCATCCCTTGATGTCTTTGCCCACAAACCACGTGGATGCCAGCACCAACCCGAAGAAGAAGGCCCATACCAGTACGGGATAGGCCACCAACAGCCAGGTGATGAGCTTGGCCAGCGAAAACACGCTGATACCGATGCCCAGCAGCAGGAAGAACAAAAAATTGCCGTTGATCATCCGCCAGAAGACAGCCGGATGTCCGGTGAACAGTTTCTTCAGACTCTGCGCGTTGATGCTCTTGATGGAGTCTATCAGTTCGTCATAAATGCCCACGATGAAGGCAATGGTCCCGCCCGACACGCCGGGCACCACGTCCGCTGCCCCCATGCAGATGCCTTTCAGCGAGAGCAGCAGGTAATCTTTCAATGTACGTTCCATATATAGTTACGTTCTCTTAATGTTCCACGAAAATAAGGAAAATATTCTCCGAAGACAAGCGTCATTACAATGATTCGCCATTGCCCGACAAAGATTGACTATGGCTCTATGTACTCGAAGACATAACTCTCTTCCTCTCCCTCGTAGTTGAGCAGGCTGAAGCGGACGGACAGGCTTGCCGCATCGTCCATGGCGTACTGGGCGAGGGGTATGGAGAGATAGGCGCGGCGCGTGTAGTATTGCGGGTCGTCGCCGGCATCATGGTAGAGGGAGAGGCAGACTTCGCGGCGGGCGGCGGTTTCATCCCACCGAACCTCGTCCTCCACGAAGTGGAAGGTATGGTCGCCGCCGCCGGTCTTGACCTCCAACACGATGTTCAAATAGTCCAGGCCCATCCAGATGCTCAGCACGGAAGCGGGATCGGTCTTGATGCCGTCCTCGAAACGGTCAGCCGGAAGAGGCAGGGGAGACACTGTGGTCTGTGCCGCATAGAGCCGAACGCCCTGTCCGCCGACCCCGTCCGCCTCACAAGCGTAGTTAGCCACGATGCGCAGGGTGGTGTCCGGCGTCTCGTCGGGAGCGGTGACGGCGTTCAGCACGTCGTACAACGTACCGTCGTCCGTCAGGACCGTCTGCAGGCGGCCGTCTGCACCGCTGTGGGCAGTCAGGTACTCCTGGAAGATGTCAGGATAATGATAATCATCCCCGCCGCAGGCGGTCATCAGCCCCGTCAGCCACAGCAGGAGGAACGCGGTGAGCAGGTTGTGGGCAGGCTTCTTCATCGGTTGTCGGTGTTCAGTTGGTTACGCAGGGGGTTGGCATACATCAGCAGAAGCTTCTCGCGCAGGAAAACCTCGTCCTTGCCGGGCAGGTCGATGCGGGCCAGCTGGCGCGCCACGTAGTCCGTGAAGTGCCGCTTGTCCTCCGCAGTGTAGTGTGAGGCGAAGCGATTGCCTCCCTCCAGCAGGTCGGCAGCCGCATAGTTGTTGGGATAGAGGCGGTAGTTGGCGAAGATGCCGCGGTCCACCAGCCCGGCGGCACGGAGAAAGAGTTCCTGTTTGGGCAGCGAGCGGTCCAGAGCCTCCAACTGGTCGTTGATGCAGGGAGCGGTGCAGAGGTGTACGCGGCCTTTGTAGCCCAGCAGGCCGGTCTGCATGTTCAGCAGGTCGTCGGCGGTGGTTTTCTTGTAGTCGGGGTTGTCGCGCTTCTGTTGGAATTCGCGGGCCTTGAGGTAATCGCAGGGGTCGTATTCGTAGGAGATGGCCAAGGGGACGATGTTCATCTCCTGCAGGCGGCTGATGATGTCGCCCTCGCCGGCCATGGCCATCATCTTGAGGATGCTCTCCTGCGTGCGGTCGCTGGAGTCCTTGGCGCGGCCTTCGCGCTGGGCTATCCAGATGGACTGGTGTTTGTCGCGGATGGTGTGGTGCATATACCTTGACATGCGTGCGGAGGCTTCCAACATCTGGCGCATGGTGAGAGCGCGCTGCACGATGAAGGACTTGTTGATGCGCACCAGCTTCTTGATCCACGGATAGATAAGGAGGTTGTCGCCGATGGCGATTTCCACCGTGTCCTGTCCTTGCTCCACGAGCATCAGCGAGAGGAAGCCGGAGTCGAGCACAATGTCACGGTGGTTGGACACATAGGTATAGGCACTCCCGCGGTCCGGTTGGGCGGAGTTATCAAAGGTGACGCCCTGCGTGGCCTCGCGGATAATGCGCTTCAGGATGTTATAGCAGATGTTCACCTGGAAGTCCTGTTTGGTCTTGCAGCTGCGCATCAGGGCAGCCAGGCGGTCAAAGGGCAAGTCGGGCATGGCGGCCCCGGCTACTTGACGAAAGGCGGGGTCGGCTATCAGTTCCTCGTAGACGGCGGGAAGCTCTTCATCATAATAAGGACGGATTTCGTCGAATTCCTGGTTCATGAGGGAGCATTTTTAGGGGTTAGTGATTACGTTTAGGGATTAGTGTTTAAGGATTAGTGATTAGTATTTAGGGGGTAGAGTTTGACAGCTACTAATCACTAATCCCTAAACACTAATCATTCTCAATGATTTCTGTCATGACATCCTTGATATCCAGCCCGGCGGCGCGCACCTGCTGGGGAATGAAGCTGGTGGCAGTCATGCCGGGTGTGGTGTTCACCTCCAGCAGGTTGATTTTGGTGCCTTCGGTGATGATGTAGTCCACGCGGATGATGCCCCGGGCACCCACGAAATGGTAGATGGCGGCCGTCAGTTTCTGCACGCGGTCGCGCAGTTCGTCGGGGATGCGGGCGGGGGTGATTTCGTCCGAATCGCCTTTGTACTTGGCGTCGTAATCGAAGTACTCATGGTGGGACACTACCTCGGTGACGGGCAGGACCATACTGCCCCGGGCCGTCATATAGCAGCCGCAGGTAATTTCCATGCCGTCCATGAAGGCTTCCACCATGACCTCGGGTGCTTCGGCAAACGCCTTGGCGATGGCGGGCTGTATCTGCTCCGAAGTCTTCACCTTGGTCACGCCGAAGCTGGAACCGCCCAGGTTGGGCTTGATGAAGCAGGGCAGGCCTATCTTCAGGACAACGTCCTCGTCCGTGATGCTTTGCCCGCGACGCAGGAGGAGCGAGTCGGCCACGCGCACGCCGAAGCCTTTAAGGTACTGATTGCACACAAACTTGTCGTAGGTCAGGGCCGAGGCCAGCACGCCGCATCCGGAGTAGGGCAAATGCAACATGTCGAAGTAGCCTTGCAGGCGTCCGTCCTCGCCGGGCGTGCCGTGGATGATGATGTAGGCGTAGTCGAAGGTGGTCTTCCTTCCGTCCTGCGCGAAGCTGAAGTCGTTGCGGTCGATGGGGGCCGTGGTGCCGTCCGGCAGTTGCACGTGCCAGTCCTTGCCGTGCAGCACGACGATATAGGGGTTGTACCTGTCCTTGTCCAGGAAGGAATAAATGCCTTGCGCACTGCGCAGGGAAACTTCATACTCGGAGGTGTCGCCTCCAGCCACGATGGCGATTGTACGTTTCATTCGATGTCTCTGTTACTGATGTAGCTCCGCCATTTGTCTATCAGCGCGGTCATGTCGGGGGGAATGGGGCAGGTGAAGTCCATCTCCTGTCCCGTGACGGGATGCTTGAAACCCAGCGTCATGGCGTGCAAGGCCTGCCGCGGACAGATGTCGAAGCAGTTGTTAACGAATTGTTTGTATTTGGCGAAACGGGTGCCGCGCAGGATTTCGTGGCCCCCGTAGCGTTGGTCGTTGAAAAGGGTGTGTCCGATGTGTTTCATGTGAACACGTATCTGGTGGGTGCGCCCGGTCTCGAGTACGCACTCCACGAGGGTGACGTAGCCCAGCCGCTCCAGCACGCGGTAGTGGGTGACGGCGTGGCGTCCCTCGCCTTCGGGCAGGACGGTCATCAGCATGCGGTCCCGCGGGTCGCGGCCGATGTTGGCGGTGACGGTGCCCTCGTCCTTCTCCACGATGCCCCACACCAGGGCACGGTAGCGGCGACGGGTGGTCTTCAGCAGGAACTGGTTGCCCAGGGCGGTCTTGGCATCGGGCGTTTTGGCCACGACCAGCAGGCCGGACGTGTCCTTGTCGATGCGGTGGACGAGGCCCACGTGCGGGTCGTTGGCATCGTAGCGGGGATTGTCCTTCAGGTGCCAGGCGATGGCGTTGACCAGCGTGCCGTGCCAGTTGCCGTGGCCGGGATGCACCACGAGGCCCGCAGGCTTGTTGACCACCAGCACGTCGTCGTCCTCATAGACGATGTCCAGGGGGATGTCCTCCGGGGTGATGTCGTTCTCGTAGGGCGGGCGGTCCATCGAGAGGGTGATGACGTCCAGGGGCTTCACGCGGTAGCTGCACTTCACGGGGCGTCCGTTGGCCTGTACGAAGCCGGCATCGGCGGCCTTCTGGATGCGGTTGCGCGAGGCGTTCTGGATGCGGTCAAAGAGGTACTTGTCCACGCGCACCATGTCCTGCCCCTTGTCCACCACCACGCGGAAGTGTTCGTAGAGTTGTGCCCCGTCGCCAGCGGCGGTAGGTTCCAGTTCGTCCAGTTCCTCGTCCGTCAGTCCGTCCTGCAGGTCGTCTGCCCATTCTTCGTCCTTCATACTTCGTCCTTCATTTAAATGGATAAGTCAGAACCATGATTCGTCTGCCGCGCCCGTCTCTTCCACTTCGGAGGCCGGGTCTTGGATGGAAATCGTCGTCGTGTCCACCTGTATCTCGGTATGCGAGCGTCCGTCGCCCACCACAATCGTGAGGTAAGCCCCCTGTGGCACCCGCTCCCGCTGGCCCAGGACACGGCCCGCCAGTTTCACGCCGTAGACCCAGTCTTTCTCGCCGGGCACGGTGTCGTTGGGCATCAGCTTGAACCCGGCGGCCAGCAGGCGGGCCTCGGCCTCGCGCAGGGAGCTGTTGTCCGCCACGTCGGGCAGTTCCATCAGGGGGACGTTCAGCGTGTTGACGGTCAGGTAGACGATGCGTCCTTTCTTCACTTTCTGGTTCACCGGCGGATTATAGTCCAGCACACAGCCCGGCGGCAGGGTCTTGACGTAGGTGGAGTCTGTAACCTGTCCCTGCAGGCCCTCGGCCTCCAGCGTGCGCAGGGCTTCGGGCAGGGATTTATGCTTCACGTCGGGCACGATGACGCCCTCGCCGTGGCGTGTATAGGCGTCCAGCCACCGCAGCGTGGCGAACACCCCGATAATCAGCACCACGGGCATGGCCAGGATGTTCAGCCAGAAGAAGCGGTTGGCGCGGAAAGAGAAGAAATCCTTTATCGTCATAATTCGATAATCAATGCATTCGGTTTATATGGCGGCAAAGATAGCATAAAAAAACGATATACCAATACCTCTTCCTCTTCCATATTCTTCAACCATGCGATTGACACTAGGTGTCATCGGAGCGGACTAATCCCTCATATCCCTCCGTCGTTTAAGCATGGCTTTGATTTCCGGCCCCGAAAGGAATGTCGGCCAAGGTTAGGTTTATACGATATTCTTTAGTACCTTTGCCATCGGATACATGTTTCAGACAGAAAGGATATATATTATGACAGCCATTGATTTGAGAGCATCTGTATTGCGTGACATCGCCACCCTGATGAACGATGACAGCGCCATGTTGACCCTGCAACGCTTCCTGAAGAAACTAAAACAGGAAACACGCGCCAAAGCAAGAGCAGAAAAGAACGGCCTGGATCTTGCCATTGAGGATTATCAGGAAGGCCATGTGCACCGCGCCAAGGATACGGCGGACTTGATGAAACAACTGATGGAATGAAACCATGTGGGAAATCGAATACACCAACCGTTTCAAACGCTCGTTCAAGCGTTGCATTAAACGTGGCTTAAACGTGGAAGTCTTTGCCACTGCCGTTGAAATCCTGCGCCAGACAGGCACCCTCCCTCCCGAATACAGGCCTCACAAACTATCAGGCAAATATACAGGTTATCGGGTATGCCATTTGCAACCTGACTGGCTGTCGGTATGGTTGCCCCGTGAAGAGGAACTAATATTGACTTTCATCGATACCGGTACGCATAGCGACTTGTTCGGATAAACCTCCCTAAAATCAGCCGGGCAATACCACCGCGAACTCGCTGTAACTCATCCCGTCGCTCCGCACCTCTACCCTGCCGCCGTGCGCCCGCACCACCTGCCACACGAAGTTCAATCCCAAGCCGAAGCCCGAAGCTCCCGTGGCACGGCTGCCCGAAGCCACACGCTCGAACTTGCCGAAGATGCGCTGCTGTTCACGCGGAGGAATGCCGATGCCATTGTCCCGCACCCGGATAACCACGCCACCGTCCGCTCCCGATTCCGCAGAAAGCCGGATGGACACCTCCTCGCGGGAGTATTTGATGGCATTGTCTATCAGGTTGGAGAGCACCTCGCGCAGGCAGAAGGCATCCGCCGTAACCCGGAAGTCCGACGGGCAATCCACCTCGAAGACCACGGGTTTCGGGGCTTTCAGACGGAATTTCCCGGACAGGTCGTCCAGCAAGGGACGGAGCACGACAGCGGTCTTGTGCAACTCCAGTTCGCCACGCTCCATCTGCGTCAGCGTCACGACGCGGTTGGAGAGGGTCAGCAGGTGGTCGCACTCGTCGGTCATGGCCCGCAGCATTCCCCGGGCACGTTCGGGCTTATCCGCCAGACGTCCGCTCGCCATGACCTGAGTCCCCATAAGGACAGACTGCAGAGGCGACTTCATATCATGTATCATGGAATAGGTAAAATCTTCACGGAACTGCCCCAACTTGCGCAGACGACGCCCTACATACCATAAACCGACGAGGCCGGCCAGCGTAAAGAGCGTAATCAGCCGCAAAGAAACGAACAGATACCATACCGAACGGAAAATGTAAGACTCCGGGAAAGCCACAACCCCCTCCATCCAGCGCGTCCGGTCATTGGTGACGGAAACTGGACGGGTGACCAGATCCATTCCTAAACGAATCATCCCCGATGCCTGCCCCACAAGGCTATCGGAAACTCCCTCGAAAAAACGGATATACCCGCCCGGCAAACCTTCCGCCAGCAAACGGGCATTGAAAAGCGAATCCATCCGGAGACTGTCCAACGGAACATACGGGCAATGAGCATCCAGGAAAATCTCTTGGTTGTTGTAGGCACGGCGAACGCGGGCATTTTCGCCCATGTTCATGCCGCCCCGACGGACAAAGGCAGAAGAAAACCAGTCATTTCCCTTCCCAAGCCTGACTAAAGAATCCCACTGGGAAAAGAGGAAAGGTGCAGCCGACTTCATCCGCGGATGGGACGGAAGTGAATCTATCAAATGCTGATAACGCACCGCGCTTTCTGCCACAAACGCCCCTTCGAAGCAGACCTGCACCTCGTGCGCCAAGGACACACGCTGCTCCCGCCCAATGTAGTAACTCCAAAGAGAGGTAAGCAGCAAAGAACTGACACAAGCCGACAACAGCCAATAAAGAGAAAAGCGCCGATGGCCCCGATGCGCCCGGTCGTCTTTCTGTTTGGCATGCGTTAAAGTCGTTTCCGTAGCAGCCAGCATCTCTCCGGCCACTTCATGAGCCTGCCCCCAACGGGCGGCTTCCAGGTCAGCCTTCAACTGACTGACAGGCCTTTCCATCTCCTTGGCCTGCCGATAGAACTCCAGCCGTTGCCCGTCGATGGCCTTCTGCTCCTGCTGCAACCTGCGGGTGCGGATGACAAAAGGAATAATGACCGCCAAGGCCAGCCCCAACGTGGCCATATAGAACAGGAGCATCCGCCCCATATAGCCCTGGTAAAAAGGCAGACAGAACTGCGCCTCTACGGCAATGCCCCTCGCTTCGTGCAAATAAGCTTTCTCGGAAACCGCATACAGGCCCGGCACATGCCTCTCAGGCCGGGCGGGCGACCGCTGTAAGGTCTCGCCCGTGTGCACATCGAATTTACGGATAACAACTTCCCCCTCCACACCGTCATAACGCAATTCGTTTTCCAGCTTCAGGCGCAAGGAGTCGAGCGAGATTTCCGGCTGTCCGTAAGCATCCTGCAAGATGGCGGAGGTCTGCTGCGAAGTATAGAAACTATAAAACTCTTCATCTTGCAGATAGGCAGGATCAGCCAAGAGCGTGTGCGTGACCGTGCCGTCGGGAAAAGGAAGGGCATTGAGCTGCTCATCGACTGTCAGGTCGAAAGCCTTGCGGAAAGCGGTTTTCAACGCCTTGTCGGTCTTCTCGGCCAACGCACGATAGGCATACCAGGCCCCGGCCCCTTGAAAGAGAACTATCAACGCGCATACCGAAAGCCAGACAGTGGTCTTTATCTTCATCCTATTCCATCCGATTTACAACGGCGCAAAAATAAGGGATTCCCCGGCTCGCGCCAAAGAATCCCCCGCCTTTTTTAAGAGAGAATCAGAGCGAATCAACGTCCCGCCAGCAACGCGGCATCCACCTCGTGCTCACCGGTCAGCAGCCAGGCGCCGCTCTCGGCATCATACTCGTAAGCCTGGTAGGTCAAGCCGTAGGCATCGGGCGCATAGACCGCCTTCTCGCGGACATCCGTATAAGCTTGGTCTTCCGCACGCCAGCGGGCGCACTCCACGGTGACGGCACCGCCCTCGTAAGCGTAACGCAAGGCATATGCCGGACAATACTTGGCGGAGGCATCGTCCCAGCGAAGGATTTCCTTCATCAAAAGTCTGCGGTGACCGTCGTAGGTGCAGCGGTACTTCAGGTGATGGCTGAGATATTGGCCGTCTGCCGACACCTTATATACATATTGGATTTCGGCATTCCCGGTTTCTTCCGTGTTGTAGGCAAAGCGTTGTTGGGCGGCATTCCCGGCGAAAGCGGTGTTGGACAATCCGGCGGCTGCAATGACAAGTGACATGATTAAAGTCTTCATAATCGTAATGGTTTTAATGGGTTATACTTTCATTTTTATTCTTATTCTTTCTTTGTCCTTTTGACACTGCAAAGATAGGGCGGCTCCAAAAGGTATTAGGTTAAGGCTACGTTAAGGTTAGGTTAACGCAAAAAACAGAGCCGCCCGGCATCGCAATCCCTGCGATACCGGGCGGCTCCGTATGCTACGCGGCTTTCCGCTTACGCCTTCACGCCATTATACTCGTCGGAAACGGTCAGCTTCTTGCGGCCCTTGGCACGACGGGCAGCCAATACACGACGGCCATTGGCAGTGGCCATTCTCTCACGGAAACCGTGCTTGTTTCTTCTCTTTCTGTTAGAGGGTTGGAATGTTCTTTTCATTGCAGTTATCTTTTTTATGTTATTATTCCAGTTTCGGGCTGCAAAAGTAGGGACTTTCCACGAAATAACCAAGGAGATAACTCATTTTCTCTCAAATCTTTTGTGTTTTTTACTGAATTGCATTACTTTTGCAGCCGAAATAAGGAAACGCTCATAACTAACATAATAATATAGAATAACGTATGATTAATGCCCAAGACATTAAAATCGGCACTGCCATCCGCATGGACGGCAAGCTCTACTTTTGCATCGACTTCCTGCATGTGAAACCCGGTAAAGGAAATACCTTCATGCGCACCAAGCTGAAGGATGTGGTGAACGGCTACGTGCTGGAGCGTCGCTTCAACATCGGTGAAAAGCTGGAAGACGTGCGCGTGGAACGCCGCCCGCACCAATACCTGTACAAGGAGGGCGAGGACTACATCTTCATGAACCAGGAAACGTTCGAACAAATCCCCATCGCCCACGACCTCATCAACGGCGTGGACTTCCTGCTGGAAGGCATGGTGGTGGACGTTGTGTCCGATGCCTCGACGGAAACGGTGCTCTATGCCGAAGTGCCCGTGAAGGTACAGATGAAGGTGACCTACACCGAGCCGGGCCTGAAAGGCGACACGGCCACCAACACGCTGAAGCCCGCCACGGTGGAATCCGGCGCCACGGTCCGTGTACCCCTCTTCATCAATGAAGGCGAAATGATTGAAATCGACACGCGCGACGGCTCGTACGTCAGCCGCGTGAAGGCATAACAATCTTCTCATATACCCCTCAATCAACTCAGGAGGGCGCGTCGCGAACCGATGCGCCCTCCTGCTTGTTTACAGACTGGCTTCAGAAGGCCGACAAATCAATCTCTGAAACTCCCTCCAGGTCCGGCAAGGTGATTTCCTCGGCCCCTACGGATTCGATGACCACAGTATGAATACCTCCGTCTCCGTAGGCATGAGTGGCCTCCGCTTTGTATTCTTCGCAGGTGCCGTCGCCCCAAGAAATGAACGCATCGGTAAAGGAAACACCGGTTATCAACGGTGCCGTAAAGGTCTGTCCGCTATGCACGATACTGACCCGGTTTTCATTCTTTATGCCCTCCTGCACCACTGTGACTGTTTGCTCCACGCCGTCGGCCGATAAGGTTATAACTGCCTCCCGGGGCGTCTCTTCTTCATTGGACTCATATACAAAGCTGAGGGGAACCTCCACCAGCCCGCGGGTGTCCGGTGCCTGTCTGAGCCAATCGGCTGATACGGACACTTGGAAATCCACGTTCGTATTGATGGAGAAATCCAGTTGCCCAGCTTCAGCCGTCACTTCATAAGAGTTCTTGGCCACCAGTATGGCATTCTTCTGCACCTGCAGGATGTGCACCACCTCGTCTATCTCTTTCTGCTCATTCACAAAATGTATCTCTGCCTCGCGCAGGTCATAGTCTTCGTTGGGTGCCACTTGTATCCGGTGCGTATAGGTGGAGAAGGCGCGGGTGACGGCCTTGCTGATCCAGTCGGCCTGTCCGGGCAGAATCATCTCATACTCCACGTTGCTCTGCAATTCGATGACGATTTCCCCGCCTGCACTGCCTACGGTGTACTCATTCTGCGTCAGCACCAGCGTAGGCATTCCCGCCGCTTGGTAGACGGTCACCGTCTCCGTCAGCTCGCCGGCCCGCAACACAATCCTGCCCTCACGCTTCTCTTCGTTATCATTGGGCTGTACGTTGAACTGTAGGCGCGTCGTCGTCAGGGCCTTGGTTTCCACCGGTGCAATCCAGGCGGCAGCGTCCTCGTCCAGTTCATAGCCAAAGGAGACATTGGCCTGTACCTCTATCTCGAAATTCCCGCCTGCGGCATCCATTTCCACCTTGTTGGAGGTGACCGTCAAGGCATCTTGCTGCTTCTGCACGAGGGTAATGCGCTTCGTCGCGGTACCTGCCGTCAGCACGAGGGTGGCGTTGCGCTCGTCCGGCGTATCGTTCGCCTCCAGCGTGACGGTGACGGAGGCATCACCCGCCCCTCCCGACGCAGGCAACACGCTACACCAGTCCTGGTCGGTTTCGGCTGTCCAGCCCACTGTGGCGTTGAAGGATACGCTTTGGCTGCCACCGCCGGTTTCAAACAGAAGGCTACTGCCCGTTCCGTCCAAGGTGATACCCGGCACAGGCGCGGGCTGCTCCGAGTTCTTGTCGTCCGAACAAGCGGCCAGACCTGCCAGCAGACACACCATCAGTATTAAATCATATCGTCTCATGTTCTTTGTTCTTTAGGTTAGTTATATAATGTACGAATGCCCCCGGCATCATCGGGATTGTCCAAGGGTGAAGCGCAACTCTTTCTGTTCACTACCTCGCTGCAAGGTCAGAACGTAGGTGCCGGCAGACAGTTGGGCGGCATCAATGGTGACCGAGGTGCCCTCTCGGCGACAGGCTCCGGCATAGTCCTTCCCATCGGTACCGGTCAGAGTGACAGTGACGTTGCTGTCTGTGGCAAGATAAATCTTGCGCTCCGTCTTGTTATAGGTGAACGAGGTACACTGTTCGATGGTATATTCGTACTGCAGGACCATGTCCCACACACAGCCTCCCTCCTCATTGCCGCGCACCACGGTCCATTGCGGGGTACGTTCGCTGCGATAATAGGCCCGGATGCGGTAACCTGCCAATATCGGCTGAGTAATGACGACTTCCGGGTCAACCATGTAGCCATACCCCACCGGTAACTCCTGAGCTGTGAATTGAAATAACTCCTCTACAATCTGCCCATCCTTGTCGGTCAAAGCAATAAGAATATCTCCCGTAAAGGCCTCCGTGCCGGAATTGCTCAAGAAGCCAAAATGCAGTATGAACGGCTCATTGGGCCGGATGTCTGTTTCATCCACAGAAAAACCATTATAGATACGCTTGTCAGCCCCGGATATTCCCTCCCGGTTGTCATAGTAAGAAAAGCGCAGTTCCTCAATTCCGGCACTACCGTCATCCTTCTGGATGCCGATGACAGCATCTTGGAGCTCATTGTATTTTCCGTTAGAGCCGCCTCCGATGCCCGTGTCCGCCGGCTCAAGCGCCGAAAGAAGGTAATAACCGTTGCAAAAGCCGCCCCATCCCCAGTTGACACTGAAATAGGAATCGGTCGTATAGCCATCCAGCACGAAAGCATGACCCGATTCAGAATTGAAACCGGAATAGATGATAGGACGACTGGCATCCAACTCATCTTTCATCATTCTATCCCATTCGTCAGAAGGATAAGAGGCGCGTGCAACCCAACGTGCCGTCCGTCCATAGGAAAAATAGGACGGCAACGACCTGGCAATATTCAAAGCAAGAGCCGATGTCCCGCTACTGCCTATCGGACAGAAATCCGCCTGTATAGCAATCGCACAATCGCGCATCAGCGTGGCCACGGCTTGGTTCTGCGCCTCGCTGGAATTTGTGTAGTTCAAGGGCATAAGGTTCCATTTATAAGAATGGCCCAACTCCAGTGCCGGGACCGAGTAGTTATGCGTAATCGTGGTATAAGCAGGCAAAGTTCCCGTTCCCCGTTCGGGCCACTGATGATAGCGCATCACGATGGCCATGGCTGTGGCTGTGCAGCCGGTGTAAGTGGCACTCCCATTGACAAGGGGACAAAGCCGATTGTAAGGGGCATCCTGATTCCACAAGGCTGTCTGCAACTCCACCACCACATCGCCCGCACGCATTTCCTGCCAGGCACGGGTCACGGCCTCTCCGGCCTGCACACCATCACGCCGGGCGGCATTGATTTCCTCGCGCAGACCGTCCAGCCAACCTTGCACATTGGGCAACAACTCACCTTGCGGAAATTCGTGCTCAAACGAGTAGCCCAGCACCGGCATGGCCACATCGTCGCCCGCCACAATGACGAAACCTGGCCCCGACGCATTGTCGTAAACATAGTAGGCCGGCTCAAGACCTGAGGAGCGGGTGTCCAAATTACCGCTTTGCGACACCAACTGCCAATAAACCACTGCTCCACGAGTCTGCGGAGCAGATTGCCAAAAAGCCGTGGCTACACGGCGTGCTTGTTCTTCCGGGATATTCCCGGCCAACAACAGTCCTGGCAACAAGACTGACAACAGGAACCATAATCGTTTCATGCCTTAGACTTTAACGGGTTAATAAAAAATGTATTTTGCAAATATAAACATTATTTTCAACAACAAGCTATTACCCTGCACTATTTCTTGCTATTCCCCACAAAAAAAGCACTTCCCGGAACGCCAATGTGCCTGCAAACCCGTATCTTTGTTGCCGCAAGAACGGACAACCTTATGAAATACTCCTTCCTCATCCCCGTCTACAACCGCCCCGACGAAGTGGACGAACTGCTGCAAAGCCTCACGGAGCAGACGCTGCGCGACTTCGAAGTCATCGTCGTGGACGACGGCTCGTCCCTGCCCTGCCGGGAGGTGACGGACCGCCATGCCGGCCGCCTGGACCTGCACTACTTCACGAAAACCAATTCCGGCCCCGGACAGACGCGTAACTTCGCCGCCGAACGGGCCGTGGGCGAATACCTTCTCATCCTCGACTCGGACGTCATCGTGCCGCCCGGCTACCTGGAAGCCGTGGACCGGGAGCTGCGCCGCGAACCGTGCGACGCCTTCGGCGGGCCGGACCGGGCACACCCGTCGTTCACCCCCCTGCAGAAGGCCATCAACTACTCCATGACGTCGTTCTTCACCACGGGCGGCATCCGGGGCGGACGGAAGAAGATGGACAAGTTCTATCCGCGCAGTTTCAACATGGGCGTGCGGCGCGAGGTCTACCAGAGCCTGGGAGGCTTCTCGCGAATGCGCTTCGGCGAGGACATCGACTTCAGCATCCGCATCTTCCGCGGAGGCTACCGCTGCCGGCTGTTCCCCGGGGCATGGGTGTGGCACAAGCGGCGGACGGACCTGCGCAAGTTCTTCAAGCAGGTGCACAACTCGGGCATCGCGCGCATCAACCTCTATAAGAAATACCCCGACTCGCTGAAGGTGGTCCATCTGCTGCCGGGCGTCTTCACCCTGGGCACGGCCGTGCTGCTGGCGGGCGCGGCGGTATGCCCCTGGTCGCTGGCGCCGCTGGCGCTCTACGCCCTCCTGGTATGTCTGGACAGCACGGTGCAAAACCGCAGCCTGCGCATCGGCCTGCTGTCCGTGGCGGCCGCCTATGTGCAACTCATCGGCTACGGCACAGGCTTCTGGCGCGCGTGGTGGAGGCGGTGCGTGCGGGGCAAGGACGAATTCGAGGCATTCAAGCACAATTTCTACAAATAAAGATTGACATACGGCCTGTCCGCCAGCCGCCATACGCCGGGCCGCACGCTCCGGGACTACTGCGGACAGACACGCAGATATCTGGAAGCAAGCACGCAGATATCTCCGGACGCACCCGGAGACACCACCAAATATCCTGCTGACAAACAACCCGTTACGAAAACAAAGACACACCTTTCAACCTTTAGATAAATTCCGACAACCAATGGACAAACTCAACATCAACCAATGGGCCGAAGAAGACCGCCCGCGCGAGAAGATGATGCAGAAGGGAGTCGAAGCCCTGACCGACGCCGAACTGCTGGCCATCCTGATAGGCTCGGGCAACACCGAAGAGAGCGCCGTGTCCCTGATGCAGCGCGTGCTGGCCGAGGCGGGCAACAACCTGCACCACCTGGGCAAGTGGCAGGTGCGCGACTTCGCCCGCTTCAAGGGCCTGGGGCCCGCCAAGAGCATCAGCATCATGGCCGCCCTCGAACTGGGCAAACGCCGCACGTTGCAGGAACGGCCCGAACGGCCCACGATGCGCTCTTCGAAGGACATCTACGACTTGTTCCACCCCCTGCTGTGCGACCTCGCCACGGAGGAATTCTGGGTGCTGCTCCTCAACCAGGCCGCACGCGTCATCGACAAGATACGCATCAGCCGCGGCGGACTGGACCAGACCACCGCAGACGTCCGCACCATCCTGCGCGAAGCCCTCCTGGCGCGCGCCACCCAGCTGGCCCTGGTGCACAACCATCCCTCGGGCAACACCCAACCCAGCCCGGACGACACCCGACTGACCCAAGCCGTGCGCGACGCGGCCCGGCTGATGAACATCCGCGTGCTGGACCACGTCATCGTGGCCGACGGCGACTATTACAGCTTCAACGATGAGGGACGACTGTGAAAATCAAGGACGGGCTTTGCAGTCTCGCGGAAAATCTTTAGCTTTGTCGGTTGAACCAATATCGAAGAAGAATATGACCAAATTTGAGATAGAAGAGAAAATCGTCGCCATGCTGAAGACGGTGTACGACCCCGAAATCCCCGTAGACGTCTACAACCTGGGCCTCATCTACCGCATAGACGTGACGGACGATTTCGACATCACCGTGGACATGACACTGACCGCCCCCAATTGCCCCGCGGCGGAGTTCATCATGGAGGACGTGCGCCAGAAGCTGGAATCCATCGAGGGCGTCAAGTCCGCCACCGTCAACCTCGTGTTCGAACCGGAATGGGACAAGGACATGATGAGCGAAGAGGCAAAGCTGGAGCTGGGGTTCCTCTGAGACAATGAAGGATGATGAACGAATAAGGAAGAATGGCGTATGAAAAGGTATGCCCTCATCTTGGTGTTGTCCCTTGCGGTCTGGTGCAGTGCCTGTCATCCTGCACGGGAAACCGCCCCCATCAGCGGCACCCTGACGGACGCAGGCAACGACACACTGATAGTGACCTGCTATCCGCTGGTGCCGCCGGGCGAGGGCGTGGCCCACTCGGACACACTGGTGATGCACGACGGCACATTCGCCTACACACCGGCGGCGGACACCCTTCCGCAGGAGGTCACCCTGACCCCGAAAGGGACGGAACGCTACTACGCGCTGATGTTCGTGCCCGGACAGCCGGTCCGCGTCAGCGGCAGCCCGGACGACTACCGGCTGGAAGGGAGCACGTTCAACACCCTCTACCAACAGCGGGACACCCTGTTCAGAACCTATAGCCAGCGCCGGCAATACATCGAGGCACATCCGGACAGCGACCTGTCCCTCTACCTGCTCTCCCAACTGCTGGAACAAGCCGCCGGACACGCCTATCTCCGGAGGGCATTTCCCACCTACGCCGCCACCCTCCCTCCGGACCATTCAGCGGAGTTGGCCGCCCTGTTCAAGACACTGGGCCGACCCGTGCAGGACGGCGCATTCGCCCCGCTCTACCGCTATTGGGACGAGGCTTTCCGCCGGAGCCGCATCCTGCAGGAGAACCGGAAAAGCATCGCTGAAGGACGGCCCGCCCCGGACTTCACACTGACCGACCTGCAAGGCCGTCCCGTCACCCTCAGCGCCCTGCGCGGCAAGCACGTCGTGCTGGACTTCTGGGGAAGCTGGTGCGGCCCCTGCCTCGACGGGATGCCCCGCATGAAGGAATACTATGCCCGCTACCACGACCGGTTGGAAATAGTCGGCATAGCCTGCCGCGACACCGAAGAAAGGTGGCGGCAAGCCGTGGCGCAGAACCGCCTGCCGTGGACCAACGTCCTCAACACCGACGACCCCGACGTGGGACTGCTGTACGCCGTGCAGAGTTATCCCACGAAGATAGTCATTGACCCTGCGGGAAAGATACTGAAAATAACGACGGGCGAACGCCCCACATTCTACGAATACTTGGACACATTATTTAATTAAAACCGATACAAACCAATGAAGAAGAACGTATTTACACTGCTGGCAGGTGCCGCGCTGCTCTGCGCCTGCCAGCCGGCACAGAAAAATGCAGGAACCATTGACATAAAACTGGACGAGATGAAGAGCGACACCTTGGTCGTAGGCTCCTACCTTATCTCGGATCTCAATCAGAACGACTTGAAAATGGATACGATTCTGCCCGGCCAGACAACATACACCTATACGGCCGAAACAGACAGCATCGCCTACAAGGTGTTCGTGCTCTCCACCCGCGAGCCCAACCAAGGCATCGTCCTGGCCCTCCTCCCCGGCGAACAAGTAGAAATAACAGGCAGCCTGAAGGACTGGCAGGTGGCAGGCAGCCCCATGAATGCCACTTACGCACCTATACAGAAAGCCTGCCGACCCTATATAGAGAAGATGGATTCCTTGGAAGAGATAATGACCGATGACATCTACCGGAACGTCTATCTACCCACCTGGCACCAAATGGACAGCCTGCAAGCCGACTACGTCCGACAGCATCCGGATGACGATCTGTCCTTGTTCATACTCGGAGAAATCGGTGGCAAATGGGTAGAAGAGCTCTATCCGACGTTGACCGAGCAGGTAAAGAACGGCCCGTTCGCACACATCGCTCAAGCCTTTGAAAAAGGCTTCCGGAGAAGAAAGATATTCGAAGAGAACAAAAAGAAGATGGTAGAAGGCGCCGTAGCCCCGGACTTCACGCTGAACGACCTGCAAGGCAAGCCCCTCACCCTCTCTTCCCTGCGCGGCCAATACGTCGTGCTGGACTTCTGGGCAAGCTGGTGCGGTGCGTGCATCCAGGAAATCCCCGACATGAAGAAGTATTACGAACAGCATAAGGACAAGATGCAGATTGTGGGCGTTGACTGCCACGACAAAGAAAAAGACTGGAAGGCCGCCGTCGAGAAGCACGAAATACCCTGGCTGCACGTACGCAGTACCGATGACTCAGATGTCAGCCTGCTCTATGCCATAGAGGCCTATCCCACCAAGATTGTCGTAGACCCCGAAGGCAAGATAGCAAAGATTTTCGTAGGCGAAGGACCGGCACTCTACGAATACTTGGACACATTATTTAATTAAAACCGATACAAACCAATGAAGAAGAACGTATTTACACTGCTGGCAGGTGCCGCACTGCTCTGCGCCTGCCAGCCGGCACAGAAGGGAACAACTATCAGCGGCACGCTGACAGGAATTGAAAGTGACACGCTGCTGGTACTCAACGCACCGATGCCCACCGCTTCCAACGAGAATGCCAAAAGCAAAACGGACACCGTTGTCATGCAGGAGGGCAAGTTCACGCTGACACTGGCATGCGACTCCCTGCCCGTACAGGCAGTCATCTTTGCCAAGCCTTCCGGCAACAAGGCCCTGAACATGCTCCAAAATATCCGAATCGTGGCTTTCCCCGGCGATGCACTGACGGTGACCGGATCGATGGATGACTACGTAGTGGAAGGAAGCGACTTCTATGCCACGCTCAACGAAGCCCAAAAGACGTGGCAGCCCACCGAGGATTCTCTTATGGCCATCTTCGAGAAATACAACGGAATCAATCCGGAAGACCTGCCCGAAGGCACCGACCCCACCGAAGAGATACAGGCAGTAGGCAAACGACTGACGGCCAGATACGTGGACTACATCCGCCAGCATCCGGACGAAGATGTTTCCGTCTACCTGGCTGCCCAGGCCGGCACGTACATGGAGGAAGCCTTGGGTCTCCTGGGCGACAAAGCCAAGAACGGCATCTTGAGCGGATTCTATCAATACATGGACGCAATGGTACAGAAGGGAAAAGCTATCGAAGAAGCCGAAGCCAAAATCAAGGAAGGCGCCGAAGCCCCCGACTTCACCCTGAACGACCTGCAAGGAAAGCCCCTCTCACTCAGCTCCCTGCGCGGCAAATACGTGGTGCTGGACTTCTGGGGCAGTTGGTGCGGCTGGTGCATCAAGGGCATACCCGACATGAAGAAGTATTACGAGAAATACAAGGGCAAGTTGGAAATCCTGGGCATCGACTGCCGCGACACGGAAGAGAAGTGGAAGGCCGCTGTCGAGAAACACGAACTGCCGTGGCTGCACGTCTATAATGCCGGCAACCCCGACGTCAGCATCCTCTACGCCATCCAAGGCTATCCCACCAAGATTGTCGTAGACCCCGAAGGCAAGATTGCCAAGATTGTCGTGGGCGAAGACCCGGCTTTCTATCAGTACCTGGACGAACTGTTTAAATAACCACGCTTATGAAGAACGTTTACTTCCTCTCCGATGCCCATCTGGGCTCGCTCGCCATCCCCCACGGACGGACGCAGGAACGCCGCCTGGTCCGCTTTCTGGACAGCATCAAGCACAAGGCTTCGGCCGTCTACCTGCTGGGCGACATGTTCGACTTCTGGTACGAATTCAAAACCGTCGTGCCCAAGGGCTACACGCGCTTCCTGGGCAAGGTGTCCGAGCTGACGGACCTCGGAGTGGAAGTGCACTTCTTCATCGGTAACCACGACATCTGGTGCGGCGACTACCTGGAGAAGGAATGCGGCGTCATCCTGCACCGCGAGCCGCTGACCACCGAAATCTACGGCAAGGAGTTCTACCTGGCCCACGGCGACGGACTGGGAGACCCGGATGCGGGCTTCAAACTGCTGCGACTCCTCTTCCACAGCCGCACGATGCAACGCCTCTTTTCCGCCCTGCATCCCCGCTGGAGCGTGGCGCTGGGCCTCAACTGGGCCAAGCACAGCCGCCTGAAGCGCACGGACGGCAAGGACCCGGACTACATGGGCGAAGACAAGGAACCACTGGTGCTCTATACCAAGGACTACCTGAAGACGCACCCTGACATCAACTTCTTCATCTACGGGCACCGCCACATCGAGCTGAACCTGATGCTGAACGCCACGGCGCGCGTGGTCATCCTGGGCGACTGGATCAACTTCTTCTCCTACGCCGTGTTCGACGGCGAACACCTCTTCCTGGAGAACTATATCGAGGGAGAGACGCAACTGTAGCAACATAAGAAGAGCATAAAATTGAGGCGCGGATTACGCGGATTTCACGGATTCTTCCCCTATTGATGAGGGTATCCGTGAAATCCGCGTAATCCGCGCCTGACTTATCCCGACGGACCGGCCGTTATTTGTACCCGGCTGCCTTGGCGATGCGCTTGGGGATGTCCGTATTGTCCATCTTGCCCGAGAAAGCCTCCGAACCGGCACCGATGGCAAATACAGGCACGTACTCGGCCGTGTGGTCGCCCGACGTCCAGCCCACCAAAGCCAGCTGGCTCATCACCTTGCGGGCCGCTGCCGCCAAGGGTTCGGTCTTGGCATACATGCTCTCGGCAAACTTCACGTGGTTGCGCACAAAGGATTCCTCGTAAACGTCGCGCAACAGTTTCTCCTGTTCCCAACTGATGGGGAGTTCTTCCCAAAAGCCCATTTTGTCAGCCAGCAGGGCTTTCACTTCTTCCCATGAAGCCTTATGGCCGGTAGCCTTGCGGAGGTCGGTGATGGCACGGGACAGCGTCTCCTGCGAATTGTCCTGATTGACCAGCGACTTCAAGGCCAGCGTATAGCCTTCGTAGCCCATGCCCAGACCACCCGTTTCGTGGTCGGCCGTGATGACGATGAGCGTTTCCTTGGGATGCTTCTTATAGAATTCGTAGGCCACCTTGACAGCCTCATCCAGGTCCAGCACTTCGCGCACCACCGTGCCGGCGTCGTTATTGTGGCAGGCCCAGTCAATCTTTCCGCCCTCCACCATCAGGAAAAAGCCCTTGTTGTTGTCCTTGGTCAGGAAGTCGATGGCGCTTTCCGTAATCTGCTTCAGCGTCAGGTCGCCCTCCCGACGGTCGATGGCATAAGGCAGGCACGAAGGGTCGGCGCCTTCTTTCTGAATCAGCACCATCTTCTCGGCACCAGCACACTTGGCTTCGTACTCGTCCACACCGCGTGCCAGCGTATAGCCTGCTTCCTCTATCTGGGGGAAGATGCTCGGCGCGTCCTTGCCGTCGAAGGTAGTGGCAGGCTTCAGGAAACCGCCCCCGGCGTAGAAGTCGAAACCGGCCTTCAGCATATCCTGCGCAATCTCGTAGTACATGTTGCGGTCCGGCTGATGGGCATAGAACGAGGCGGGCGTGGCGTGGTCTACGCTGACACTGGTGGTCACGCCCACTTTCTTGCCCGAGCGTTTGGCCTGCTCGGCCACGCTTGTCAGGGTCTCCTTGTCCGTGTTTACGCCGATGGCGCCGTTATAGGTCTTCGAGCCTGTGGCCAAGGCCGTGCCACCGGCCGCAGAATCGGTAATGGAATTGGTGGCAGAGAAGGTCGTTGCCATGCCGGCCACAGGGAAGGAAGCGAACGTCAAGGGGGCTATGCCTATGCGGCCATCTTGCTCGCCCAGATACATCTCCGTCGTGTTCACCTGGTTCAGGCCCATGCCGTCGCCGATAAAGAAAAATACATACTTGGCCCGCTGGGCATAGGATGACACCGCCAGCAGGACGAAAAGCATAAGAAAGATTTGTCTCTTCATAATAACTACCATAATTTATTGTTAGGAGTGAAAATTAGCATCCACATCTGTCAAAACGCGAACAAAGGTAGGCATTTTCGGCCTACCTCTGTCCCGTTTTTCCGTTAAAACAATGTAACTTCCACGCCTTGGCCGTAGCCTGCCAACAGGTTGGTCACCGTATAGGAGACATTGCCTGCCCCGTCCTTGGGCACACTGACCACCACCGATGCCCCGGCGGGCAACACGATGGAAGCCGGATAACCTTGCGGTGCCTCTTTGGCCTGAAGGGTGAAGGGGACGTCGCAGGTGTTCTTCACCGTCAGGTAGGCGTAGGCATCGGTCACATGATGGGCCGTCTCCACCTGCACGGCTGCCTGGAAGAATTCCTTCAAGTAGTCGGCCTTGCCCACCAGCGTGTCATAGAACCAGATGAGGGTGCGCCCGGCAAAGAGGGCTTCCTTGATGGCGGCTGCACTCTTCTCCTTGGCCATCACCAGCGTCAGGGGACGGTGGGAGGCGTAACGCTTGTCATACAGGCGCTCGATAACGTCGTGCACATCGGTATTGGCCACGATGGTGAGGTTCTTCTCCTTGGCCCACTCCAGGGCTTTGGGATACCATTCAAACTCGTTGAACACCTCGATGCCGTTCAGCAAGCCTTCCTGCCAGAGCTGTTCGTGCAGGTCGTGCCACTTCACCTCCTTGACGTTCCAGCCCGGATGATTCCAGAAGATGAACGCGCCCTGCTTCTTGGCCTCGCGCAGCGCATCGAGCACGTCGTCCTGCTGCAAGGCGTCCACGTCCTGCAGGAAGAGGGCGTTGAGATGGCCTGGAGGCATGGAGCGGGTGATTTCGGCCCCTTTTATCAAGACGATGTCGCGGCGGTCGGCCTCTTCCTCGGCGTTCTTGCAGGCCAGGTCGAGGTCACCCTTCTGCACGCCTTCGCGGGCGGGCTGCCCCTCTACATGGTCGGTCAGGGCGATGGCATCCAAGCCCTCTTCCCACGCCTCGCGCACCCGCAACGACGGCCACACGATACCGTCGGAGAAGATAGTGTGGATATGCAGGTCGCACTTCAGCAAGTCGTAACCGGCCACCTGCGGGAGGCGGATTTCCTTGCGCACTTTCACTCTCTCCTGCCCCATCTTCACGCGGTCGGGCAGGTCTTGGCCTTGCTGGGCGGACATGCCAGTCCAGCCGGCCGAGGCAGCAAGCAGCGTCGCTGCCAGGATGATGCTTTTGCTTCTCATTCTTATTTGAGGGTTTAATGATCATTTACTTCTTCTCCACATCCCAACCGTAGTCCACGTATTCCCACGTGACGCGGTTGTTCTCGTCCACCTTGACCAGCAGGATGCCTTCCTCGGTCGTCAGGAAAGCGCCTTGCCACCAGTAGGCAGACACGGCACCGGCGGTGACGAACCACAGGTCGCGTTCCTGAATCTGCTCGTAGATGTGCTGGTGTCCCTGGAGGACGAGTTGCGTGTTGTGCTCCTTCAGCAAATCTACCACGGCCTTGGTGTCGGCTATCATGTCCCAAGCCTTCATGCTGCCATCCACCACGGGATAGTAGAGCGAGAGCATGGGCACGTGGATGGACACGATGACGGGCGTCTCGCGGGCCACGGTGTCCAGGTCGGCCTTCAGCCACTCCAGCTGCTCGGCACCCACGTTGTAGGGAGCGTCATCGCCCTGCGGATAGAGGGCGTTGAGGATGACGAAGTGCACGCCTTTCTGGGTGAAGGACCGATAGGTGGGGCCGTAGTGCTTCTCGAACATCTTGAAGCCCAGCGTGTCCGGCTGGCCTTCGGAGCGGTAGAAGCGGTCGTGGTTGCCGATGGTGTAGTAGGCGGGCAACCCGGCTTCCTCCACCAGGCGGACAAAGCGGGCGTGCAGGGTGTCGGCTGTGGTTTCGGCCTCGCCCAGATGGTCGGTGTCGGCGTTGTCGCCGCCAAACATCACGAACTCGGCACCGTTGTCCACGGCTGCCTTCAGGGCTTTGCGCAAGCCTTCGTTGCCGTTGCCCGCATTGTCCTTGTTCAGGTGCACGTCGGTCAGGTAGGCGAAGGTCAGTTTCGTGGCGGGTTGTGCGGATTGGTTTTCTTTTCCCGCCGTGCCGCAAGAGGCCAACAGGACGGTCAGGCAGCACAGGGCCGACCACTTCAGGAGATTTTTTCTTTTCATTGTCAAACTAATTAATATAAATCATTTTTTACACTGCAAATATAATCTTTTCCGCCTTATTATCAAGGGCTTTGCTCTGGCGAGGCGCTAAGCGTGCTTAGGTGCTCGCCTAAGCACGGGCGGAGGCTCGCCTAAGCACGGGCGCGGGCATGGGTAAGCAAACGCCGGGACATACCCGCCCGATCACTCCCAGCCGAAGAGTTGCGGACCCAGGTTGGGATTCAGTTCCATCTCGTGGTTCGGGATGGGACGGTAGTAGAACTTTGGTTCCTCGAACGTGCCCATGTCCTTGATGGTCAATATCACCCCGTGGTCTCCCTCGGTGAGGTAGACGGTTGCGTTCTGGTCGTCGATGGTGCCCGTGCGGTAGTAAGCCAGTTTCTTGCCCAGGGCGTTGGTCTCCTTGTCTTCCTCGGCGGGAATGTCCTCGCTGGAGGGGATGAGGTAGATGTCCTCAATGCCGTCGCCCGTCAGGTCAAACTTGCCCAGGCTGGGGAAATAGAGCCCTTCCGGCTCCTTCTCCAACAACTTGCCGGCGTGCCAGCGCATGAGGTCGTCGAAGCGGAATCCCTCGAACACCAGTTCGACGCGGCGTTCGCGACGGATTTCGAGCAGCGTGGATTCCACGCCGGGGAAGGCGGCCTGCATCACGGGGTCGACAGGCGGGTTCATCGTCAGATGGGGCATACCGGCGCGGTCGCGCAGCACGTTGATGGTCTCGTCCAGCACATCCTGCGTCAGTTCGCCCAGCTCGGCCTTGGCCTCGGCGTAGGTCAGCAGCACTTCGGCGTAACGGATGACGGGGAAGTCGATGCCCATGTAGTAGCTCTCGTCCTTGCTGTTGATGAATCCCTTGATCTGGTGGTAGCCGGAGAAGTTTTTGCTCAGCTCCTGCACGTAGATGCCGGCACCGGTGGCGTAGGTCCCGGTGTATATCAGCTCCCAGCCGGGATAGGCCAGCGTCTGGTAGATGCGAGGGTCACGGTTCTGAAACTCCTCGACGAATTGCTTGGTCTGGTAGCCCGGTTGCGAGGAGTAGTACGAGCCGTCGGCCATCAGGTAGGCCTGCACCAAGTCTTTCGTGGGGCAAGGGATGTAGCTGCCAAACATGTAGGCCCAGAAGCCGTTCTCGGCAATGTCGTTCTCGTAGTAGCGGGCCTGGATCATCTCCGGGTTGGTGGTGAGGTCCTGGCTGTTGAACAGCGTATAGTAGTCCTCGTAGGGGTTGCCCGTGTTGTAGATGGTAAATCCGCCCTCCTGCATGATTTGCAGGGCGGCATCGGCAGCCTTGCGCAGGAACTCGTCGGCCGTGGCTTGCAGGTTCAGTTCGGGATGATACTTGCGGTAAGTGCCTTCATAGAGGGCGTGGCGAGCCATCGTAGCCAGCACGATCCACTTGTCGATGGCACCCTTGGGCTGGCCGGTCTGCACGTTCTGGGCGGCAAACTCGTAGTCCTCGAAGATGTGCTGCACCACCACCTCGCGCTTGTCGCGGGCCTTGTAGAGGTCGGGGTCGTCGGTGGTCAGCACCTTGTCATACCAAGGCACGTCGGAGTAGGTCTTCACCTTGTCCATGTAGAAGGCGGCGCGGTAGTAGCGCGCCACGCCTTGGTAGTGGGCCAGCACTTCGGGCGTGACGTTGGCACGCTCGCAGTTGGCCAGGAAGAAGTTGATGTCGTAGAGGCGCTCCCAGTCCCACCCGGCGTCTATGGTGACGGAGGTGGGGTTGGGCGAGGCCATGATGTTCTTGATGAGCACCATGTCGGTAGTGGCCTGGTCATCGGTGCCCTGGTCCGAATTGTAGCTGTAGCCCGGCGTGTTCATCAGGCCGTAGCAGTACATCTGCAAGTCGCGTTCGGTATTGAAGTAGCTCTCCACACCGATTTCCGTGTGGGGCTGCCGGTCCATGAAGGAGTCGTTGCACGAAGTGCCCAGCAGCAAGGAGGCCGACAAGGCCACGAGGGTATGTATCTTTTGTCTCATAGTGTCTGTCCGTTGTTTTAGAATGTTACATTAAGTCCGAAGGAATACTGGCGGCTGAAGGGGTAGACGTAGCCGAAGGTGGATGTGTCCGTGATAGACTCAGGGTCAAAGAAGGGCTTCACGCCACTCCACTCAAAGAGATTGTCGGCACTGACGTAGAGGCGCACGCGGTTCAGACGGAACTTGCGCGTCCACTCTTGCGGCAGGGTGTAGCCGATGGTGATGTTCTTGATGCGCAGGTAGGAGGCGTTCAGCATGTAACCGGTCTGGGGGATGGCCAAGCCCATGGCTTGGTCGATGCGGGTACCCAGGTTCTTGTCGGCCAGCCAAGACTGGAGCACGGGGAACTTGGCGTTGAGGTTCTGGTTGGCCAGTCCGGCAGCGATGTAGGACTGCGAGTGCTTGGCCATCTCGACATCACTGTCCGTGGTGGGACGGTAGAAGTCGAAGGTGTGCACCTGTCCGCCGCTGTACGGCTGTTGGTAGAAGCCCCAGTAGAGGAAGCTCTGCGGATAGAAGTCACGCTTGCCGATGCCTTGCAGGAAGACGGCCACGTCAAACCCGTTCCATTCGGCATTGAGGTTCAGGCCGAAGCGGAAGCGCGGGGCGGAGTTGCCGATGACGCTCAGGTCGCCGGGATTGTCCACCGTGGTGCCTTTGGTGATGCGGTGGTCGCCGTTCAGGTCCTTGTACTTGGGCCAGCCTTCCACGATTTCCAAGGCTCCCCAGGGGATGATTTCCGTCTGGTCCAGGGCGGCAATCTCCTCGGCGTTCTGGAAGAAGCCGTCGCTCTGCAAGCCCCATATCTCGCCAATCTCCTGGCCTTCATAATACTGCGTCAGGTTCTTGGTGGGATTGTCGAACTTGGTAATCCACGTGCGGCTGTCGGAGAGGACGAAGCGGGCACCCCAGTTGAAGGGCTTGCCGGCCAAATGGAAGTTGTCCTGATAGCCGATGGAGAGTTCCCAGCCGCGCGTCTTCAGGTTGGCGGCATTCTCCTGCGGCTCTTCCTTGCCCAGCACGCCGGGCAGCTCGCGTCCCAGGGTCAGCATGCCCTTGGTGTCACGGCGGTAGAAGTCAAAGGTCATGGTCAGCTTGTTGCGCAGGAAGCCCAGGTCGATGCCGCCGTTGACGGTCTGCACCTGCTCCCACGTATAGTCGGACGACACAAGGCCGGGGGCGGTGACGGTCTGCTGCAACTCGCCGTCCACCAGGTAGCTGCCCAACTGCGAGCTCATGTAGGGGATGTAGCCGTATTCGCTCACCAGCTGGTTGCCCAGCGAGCCGTAGGACGCACGCAGCTTGAACTGCGAGAAGACATCGGCCGCGGCAGACTCCTTGAAGAAGGACTCGCTGTCCACACGCCAGGCCACCGAACCCGAGGGGAAGAAGCCGAAGCGCTTGTTCTTGGGGAAGCGCGACGTGCCATCGTAACGACCGTTCATCTCGAAGATGTAGCGGTTGTCATACGAGTAGTTGGCACGGAAGAAGAGGCCGCGGATGGCCCAGTCCCGATAGGTTTGGTCGACATACTGCACGCCGGACGACAGGCCGATGGAGGGCAGGCTGCCGGAAATGATGTCATAACGGTCGGCCGTGAAGTTGTCCGAGCGGTTGTATTCCTGGTTGAAGCCGAGGATGGCCGTCACCTGGTGGCGCTCGCCGAAGAGCTTGTTGAAGGTGCCGTAGAGCTCAAGCACGGTGTAGAGGTCGTCCGTGCTGCCCTTGTAGGCACGGCTTTCGCCCTGCTCGCGGATGTCATCGGGACCATAGCCCAGGCTGTAGGGGGTCTTGTACCAGTCATATTCCTCGTGCCCCTTCATGAAGGTGAAGTTGGCGTTGATGACCAGCATCCGTTCCCAGAACTTCAGTTCGCCGGAAAAGGTGCTCTGCAAACGACCGTAAGTCGTTTTCTCCTCGCCGCCGTCCACCAACTGGGCCAAGGCCGTTCCCAATTCGCCGCTGGCCCACGTGCCATCGGGGTTGCGGTCCATGTCGTGGGGTTCCAGGTCGAAGAAGGAGGAGATATTGTAGTAACTGGGCTTCTTGCGCTCTGTCACCACGTAGGAGGTGTTGTTGGAGAGCGTCAGCCAGTCCCACACGTCATAGCTGACCTTGCCGCGCATGCTGTAGCGGCGGTACTTGTCGTTCTTGGCGATGCCGGAGAACAGGCCGTCCTCGTCGTCGAAGCCGCCGGACAGGTAGAAGCGGGTCTTCTCCGTGGCGCCGGACACGGACACCTGGTGCGTCTGGTTGAAGGTGCTGCGGTTCAGGTAGTAGCTGGTCCAGTCGCGGTTGCCCATATATTCCCACAAGCTCTCGTCCAGGGGGTTGAGGCGGACGGCCGGTGTCCCGTCGGGGTTGTCCGAACGTTGGCGCGCCCACTCCAGACGTTCGTCGCTGGTGACGTGGCCCGAGCTCCAGGGGGTGTTGAGCACGGCGATGTTTTTCAGCTTCAGGTAGATGTAGGGGTCGGAAGTCTTCTCGGTCAGCATCGACGGGCGTTTCCAGCCGAAGTTGTTGTTGTAACTGACCTGCACCCGGTCGCCCGAGCCTTGCTTGGTGGTGATGAGGATGACGCCGAAGGCGGCGCGCGCACCATAGATGGCGGCGGACGAAGCGTCCTTCAGCACGGACAGGCTCTCGATGTCCTCGGGGAGGAGGCGGTTCATCTCCTCGGCATCGGCGGCCACGCCGTCAATCAGGATGAGGGGGCTGCCGCCGTTGATGGAGGCCTCGCCGCGGATGTTGATGTTGGCGGCCTGGCCCGGCTCGCCGCTGGTGAAGTCGATGTTGAGGTTGGGAATCATGCCCTGCAAGCCGCGGGACAGGTCCGAGATGGGGCGTTTCTCCAGGTCCTTGGCGTTGATTTGGTCCACCGAGCCGGAGAGGTTCACCTTCTTCTGGATGCCGTATCCCACGACCACGACCTCGCCCAGCGTGGCGGCGTCTTCCTCGAGCACGACCTTCAGCTGGCGGCGGCCCGCCACGGAAACCTGCTGGGTACGGAAGCCCATGAAACTGATTTCGAGCACGGCATCGGCCGATACGGATACGGCAAAGTTGCCGTCAATGTCCGTGATGGCCCCGTTGCCCGTGGCCGGTTCGAGCACGGAGGCGCCCGGCAGGGGTTCGCCCGCGGCATCCACCACCTGACCCTTCACTTGAATTTTGGCGCGCACCTGGTCCACCGAGGCGGCAGGACGCTCATCGCCCGTGGCCCATGCGGGTGTGCCGACAGTCAGCAACCCCATGGACAGGCATAACACACATCTTACTAAATGGAATTTCCTTTTCATACTGCAAGCATTATTTCGGCTGCAAAGTAAGATGTTAACAGTTACATGGGGATTTCAGCACATTTTCATTTCTTATAAGGGTCTGTTACGGTTCTGTTAAGCCTCCCCGCCGGGACCATAAGAAGAGGGGCTGCGCCCGTCCCGGCCCGGACAGTTCCGGCAACCGGGACAAGCACAGCCCCTCGACGCGCTTGCTTCCTTATTATAATATAGGAGGTTACTTCTTCAGGATGTCCATCGTGTCCGATGCAATCATCAGTTCCTCGTCCGTCGGGATGACAACGACCTTCACCTGGGAATCATCGGTGGAGATGACGGCTTCCTCGCCGCGCACCTTGTTGCGCTCGGCATCCAGCTTGATGCCCATGAACTCCAGGCCCTCGCAGGCAGCCCAACGGGCCGAAGCCTGATTCTCGCCCACGCCGCCGGTGAAGACGATGATGTCCACGCCACCCAGGGCAGCAGCATACGAACCGATGTACTTCTTCATGCGGTAGAAATACATTCGCTCGGCCAGAAGTGCTTTCGGATTGCCGGCGGCGGCAGCGGCCTCCAGGTCGCGCATATCGCTCGACTCGCCGAAGATACCCAGCACACCGCTCTTCTTGTTCAGCAAGTTGGACATGCCGGCCGCATCCAGATGCTCCTTCTCCATGATATAGGTAACGGCGCCTCCGTCAATGTCACCGCTACGGGTGCCCATCATCAAGCCTTCCAGCGGAGTAAGACCCATGCTGGTGTCCACGCTCTTGCCGTCTTTAATGGCCGTAATGGATCCGCCGTTGCCGATGTGGCAGGTGATGATACGCTGTCCTTCAGGCTTCACGCCCAGGAACTCGCACACACGCTTCGACACGTAACGGTGGGAGGTGCCGTGGAAGCCGTAACGGCGAACGCCGTACTTCTGGTACAGTTCGTAGGGCACGGCATACATGTAGGCATAGTCCGGCATAGTCTGGTGGAAAGCGGTGTCGAACACGCCCACTTGGGGCACGTTGGGCAGGATAGCCGAGATGGCGTGCACGCCCTTCAGATTGGCAGGGTTGTGCAGCGGAGCCAAGTCGTTGCAGGCTTCAAAGGCAGCCAACACCTCCGGCGTCAGCAGGACAGACTGGCTGAACTTCTCGCCGCCGTGCACCATGCGATGGCCCACGGCATCAATTTCGTCCATGGACTTCACCACGCCATACTCGGCGCCGGTCAGCGTCTGCAGGATGAATTCCACACCGGCTGTGTGCTCAGGGATGTCCTTCACCAGGATTTTCTTCTCGCCGTTGGGCAAGGTCAACTTCAGGAACGAGTCCTTCAAACCGATTTTCTCGATGCCTCCTTGGGCAATGACGGCCTTGTGGTCCATGTCGAACAACTTGTACTTAATGGACGAACTGCCGCAGTTCAATACTAATACTTTCATGTCTATCAGATTAGAGTGTGTTATTTCTGGTTTTTGGCTGCAATGGCCTGGTTGGCCGTAATGGCTATCATTCGATAGACATCCTCGATGGAGCAACCGCGTGACAAGTCATTCACCGGACGGGCGATGCCTTGCAGGATGGGGCCGATGGCGTCGGCGTGACCCAGGCGCTGCACCAACTTGTAGGAGATGTTGCCCACCTCGAGCGACGGAACCACCAGCACATTGGCGTGGCCTGCGATGGCCGAACCGGGAGCCTTGCTGGCACCAACTTCGGGGACGAGAGCCGCATCGGCCTGCAACTCACCGTCGATGGCGATGTCCGGAGCCATTTCCTTGGCAATCTTCAGGGCTTCCACCACCTTGTCCACCACTTCGTGCTTGGCCGAGCCCTTCGTGGAGAAGCTCAACAGGGCCACTTTCGGGTCGATGCCGACCACGGCCTGAGCCGTGCGTGCCGTGCTGATGGCAATCTCGGCCAGCTGATGGGCATCGGGTACGGGCGTTACGGCCACGTCACCCATCACCAGGATACCGTTCTTGCCATATTCGGGGGCATGGGTCAATAAGAGCATGGCGCCGGATACACACGTGATGCCCGGGGAAGTCTTGATGATCTGCAAGGCGGGACGCAGCACATTACCCGTCGTGTTGCGGGCACCGGCCAGCTGGCCGTCGGCATCGCCGTTCTTGATCATCAGGCAACCCAGATAAAGGGGATTGTGTACCAGTTCGCGGGCCTCTTCGATGGTCATGCCCTTCTTCTTGCGCAGCTCGCACAGCAATTGGGCGTATTCTTCCGCCCGGGGATTATTGTCCGGATCGATGATGGTGGCCTTATCGATATTACCCAGACCCCATTCCCTGGCACAGGCATGGATTTCATCCGGATTACCCAGCAAAATCAGGTCGGCAACTCCATCCGTCAATACTTGGTTGGCAGCTTTCAATGTGCGTTCTTCCGTGCCTTCCGGAAGGACGATGCGTTGGCGGTTCGCCTTGGCGCGCTCAACGATTTCATTAATTAACCTCTGCATGATGTTATAAATTGTATATAGCTAAATTGATGCAAAATCCGTGTGCCCGGATAACCAGACACTGTCCACCCTGCAAAAATACACAATTTTGCCAGACGCGGATAGCAAAACGGGGTGCAATGTTGCACCCCGCCCGACCATTATTGGAAAATTTAACAGTCTCAATAGATTACCTGCGGCCCTACGCTTTTATATTGGTCCATGCATTGGCCCACAGGGGCTCCGATGTACGTGGGGTCGCAAATCACGTATCGCGTGCCGTCGGCCACCACAACGGCATCGCCGGGCACTTTCTCCGTGAAGCGCACGGCCGAAGCTATGTGGTTGGGATAGTCCAACAGGATGGTCTCCAACCCCAGGAGGTCGCGCACCAGCGTGGAGTAGAGCATCGCGCGGTCCTCGCAGTCGCAGTACGGGTAGTAGAACGTCTCGTCGGGGAAGAAGGGTTTCTCGTAACCGAACTGGTCGCCATCCGTCATGTACTGGAAGGAAGTCTGCACGAAATGCAGCAGGATATTGGCCGCCTCCACCTCCGACTTGCCGGCAATGGCCTTGCGCAACTGGGCGTACAAGGGCTCGCGCAACCCTTCGCTCATCGGGGCTTTGTAGTGAATCACCACGTCGCACTGAGGATAGTCACGGTAGAAGTCCATCAGGTTCTTGTTGACCACCGTCTGGACACTTACTTTGCCATCGGCCGAGGTGAAGGTGCGGTTCTCTTCGGACATTGTCAGTGAAGGTATGCCGTCGATATTCAGGCATACCAGGTTCTTGGCATCAGCAAAGTCCTGCTTGTAAGTGTAGATGCGCATGGAAGCATCGGGCACCGGCTCGAACACATAATACTTATCGCCGTTGATGCGCAGATAGGGCGTGCCGTAGATGGTACCTGCCGGAGCCACCAGCAGTTTCAGCCGGTCGTCAATCTTGGCCAGGCGCACCTTGTATCCGGACTTGTTCAGCAGGAACATCTGCAGGAAAGCCACGTCATTGGGACGGTTTGCGCCGTACAATTGCTCGCCAATCTGCTTACTCAGCGAAAGATAGGCCCAGTCGGTCAGGTTCTTCTCCTTCTTCAGGGTCATGCAGTCGTTGACAAACTGCTCGTAGTCCTTCGTACACAATTCCTTCCAGGCATCGGCCACATTGGCTTCCTGGATGCCGGCCAGCGAGAGTCCTTCGACGGCATCCGTAGCCAGCTCGAACTCCGTGCCATAGAAGGCTATCGGCGTGCGATAGACGGTCCGTCCCGGCTTCACCGTGGGAGGAACCACTATGACCGGCGTATAAGGCATGCCCGGCACGTAGACGCCCGGAGCAGGCTTGTTGGCCATATCGGGCAGGCCGGGATACTTCACCGGCACCTTCTCGCCCACGCCCGGCACCGGTGCCTGGGGCACCTTCAAGTCGCCCGGCTTGATGTCCACCGGAGGCAGTTCCGGCCTCTTCGGGTCATACTTGACCGGCTTGGGCGGTTCGGGGCGGACGGGCGCGGGTTCCGGCGCAAAGGCGTCGTAGGCTTCCCACGCGGCCCTCAAGAAAGACTCGTACTCGGCATCCGCCTTGCTCTTGAACTCGTCGTAAGCCTGCTGCTGCTGCCTGGCGAAGTCTTCAAACTCCTTTTCTATATCTTGCGCAAAGGAGGGCAATCCCGGCCACATCAGAGCCAGGCATGCCACCACCGCGCTTCTCATTTTATCCATGTCACTATTGTCATTTAATCATCACCATATCATAATGGGCGCAACGCTGGCTGCCGGGGATGGCATATATCCACTTCAAGACGTTCTGATAGGTGACCTCGCCCGTGAACGGGATGTTCTCCTTGGTGAGCACCCATATCAGATTCACTTTCTCGCCGCCTTCCTGCTGCTTGACCATCTGATAGTCAAAACGCGCGTCAAAGGGGAGCTGGTATTCCTTCCCGGCCTCCAGCAGCCTGTCCGGCTCGTATTCATTGGGATAAATCAACGAGCCGCCGGTGCTGTCGAACCAGAAGAACTTCAGGTAGGAATCCGTGCCGAACACGCGCAACGTGCAATGCAGGGATTCGCCCGACTCATACAGCGGGTCTACACCCTTCACCTCCAGCGCATACGTGTGGTCCGTATCGTCCTGCTTTTTCACCTCGGCGTCGATGGTCACCACCTTGTAGAGGCTGCGGGTATCCGCGTCCCACACTTCCTCCACCTTCTGCTTGGTGATGTTGACCATACCGCCAATAGCCAGCACGTTCATTTGCGAATAGGCCTCCTCGAATTCGGTCCCGTTCTCCTGGGTGATTTGCCCGAAGACGGACCATACGTTCTCCATCACTCCCGCGCGCCGCAGAGCCTCTTTCTTGGCTTCGTTCAACGCACGTTCCTCGGCCTCTTTCAGGGTAACATTGTCACTCACCTGCCAGCGCCCCTGCACATTGCGGACCTTGACGGTCTTTTGTGCATACAACGGCCCTGCCAGGATGACCATCATCAAGAGGAATAAGCACTTTGTCAGACTGTTCTGTTTCATTCAGCCACGGCCTCTCCTGATTTATTGATAACCGAGTTTGTCCAGTTCCTTAGCCAGCTCTTCCGACTTGTCAGCCAAAGCCTTGCGGATGGCTTTCACGGCCGTCTCGTTGGCCATCTGGGCTGTGCAGCCGATGGTGACCATTACCTCCACGTTCTTGTTGGGCAGCGTGCGGTACACCTCCACCAGAGGCACCGTGCGTCCCAGGGTGCCGGAGATGATGCTCTTGCTGGTAGCCACCATGCTCTTCAGGCTGGCTGCCTCTTCCTGGCCCATGTCGTCATTGGCTGTTTTCTCCTCGATGAGCTGCGTCACTTTGGTCTGAATCTGGCCGGCAATGTCTATCTTGGCAGCGTTCGTGGCCTGCAAGGCAGCAGCGGACTGGTTGCCGCCGATGATACGGGCAGAAGCCACATACCAATACGGATTACCCTCCATGTCCAGCTCAGCCTGCTTTTCCCAGGCTGCTTCCAGCTGCTTGTCCAAGGGGAGTTTGCCCACCGGCGTCCTGAAACCTTCTTTCTTCAGCGCCTTGGCTTCCTTGCGGGCTTGTTTGATGGCTTTTTTCTTCAGTTCCTTATCCAACACTTTCTCATGTTTCAGCATAGACTCGAGTGCCTCACCCGTAGCCCGTTGCTGGGCGTTGACATTCACGACAAACATCAAAGCGATGGCTGTCAATACCGTAATAATGAATCCTTTTCTCATAATCGTCTACATTTTAAAGGTTAATTATTCGCATACGAGTATATTATTTTACCCTATGTGAGGACAAATGTAGAGAATTATTTTCAATTTTCATACCCACGATGCTACCTTATTTTTATTTAACGGGCCTATCCGGCAAAATCCAGTCACTATATATACAAAAATGAGGATTAAAAAAAACGTCCGCAAGCAGAGATATCTCCGGACACGGACGGGGATATCAGCGGGCGCGGACGGGGATATCTCCGCCCGCGCCCGGAGATATCCCGAAACAAAAGCCCTGAAAAAACCGCTCCGGCCCGCACCAACCAACGGAAAGAATGCGTACCTTTGCGCCCGTTTTCAAAGATAACCCGTATTTATTGTAGATTGAAACCTGAGAGATTATGATTCGTCAATGTGCCATCCTTTTCGGATGCCTCGCGTTGGGCGAGCTGGTGGTCTGGCTGACTGGCGTCAAGCTGCCGTCCAGCATCATCGGGATGCTGCTGCTCACCCTGTTCCTCAAGTTGGGCTGGATCAAACTGCACTGGGTGCAGGGAATGTCCGACTTCCTCGTTGCCAACCTCGGATTCTTCTTCGTGCCGCCCGGCGTAGCGCTGATGCTCTACTTTGACATTATCCGGGCCGAGTTCTGGCCCATCGTCACGGCCACCGTAATCAGCACGCTCCTGGTGCTGGTCGTGACTGGCTGGGTACACCAGCTGGCGCGGAAACTGAAATAAACGTTGGACGCTCAGCGATGAGTGGTAAATACGAACCAACCACTAATCACTGTCCCCCTTAATCACTAATCCCCTAATCACTCCTCTCATGTCCTTCTTAGAGAACGAATTTTTCCTGCTGGCCGTCACGTTCGCCGTGTTCTTCCTGGCCAAGCAACTGCAAAAAAAAACGGGGCTGATGTTGCTCAACCCCATCCTATTGGCCATTGCCGTGCTCATCATCTTCCTGAAGACAGCCGGCATCAGTTATGAAACGTATAGCGAGGGCGGCCACCTCATTGAGTTTTGGCTGAAGCCCGCCGTCGTGGCTTTGGGCGTGCCCCTCTACCTCCAGTTGGAAACCATCAAGAAGCAACTGTTGCCCATCCTGCTCAGCCAACTGGCGGGCTGTGTGGTGGGCGTCGTATCCGTGGTGCTCATAGCCAAGTGGATGGGTGCCTCGGAGGAAATCATCTACTCACTGGCCCCCAAGTCGGTGACGACCCCCATCGCGATGGAAGTGACCCAGTCGCTGGGCGGCATCCCGTCGCTGACGGCGGCGGTCGTGGTCTGCGTAGGCCTCTTGGGCGGCATCCTGGGGTTCAAGGCCCTGAAGCTGACCCACGTTGGCAGCCCGATGGCCCAGGGACTCTCCATGGGAACGGCGGCCCACGCCGTCGGCACCTCCACCGCGATGGACGTCAGCAGCAAGTATGGCGCCTTCGCCAGCCTGGGGCTGACGCTGAACGGCATTTTCACAGCGCTGCTGACGCCCACCCTGTTGCGGTGGCTGGGCTTGTTATAAGCCGCTGAAGCTGACGCCCTCGAAGACCAGCGACGGAATCTGCCACGAGCGGATGGGCTGCGGGTCGTTGCCCACGGCCACGAACGACTGCCACAAGGTCAACATATTGCCCGTGACGTTCATCTCGTTGACGGGCTGCGTCAGTTTGCCGTCTTCAATGAGGAAGCCTTCGATGCCATAGGAGAAATCGCCCGTGCTGCTATTGCTGTTGCCGCCGTTGAACCCGGTGACGAGGATGCCACGCTGCACGTCGGCCACCAAACCGTCCAGGTCCTTCGTGCCCGGTGTCAGCACCAGGCGCGAAGGTGAACTGATGGTGGGCTCCACGTCCATCTTGCGGGCGTTATAAGTATCTATATAATATGTCTTCAGGACGCCCCGGTCGAAAACAGCACGCGGTGCAGTGGCCACACCCTCGGAATCGAAGTAACGGGAGCCATTGGCACCGACCGTGTGCGGCTCGTCACACAAGGTGAAGAGGTCGGACGCCACCTTCGTATCCAGCTTGTCCAACAGGAAAGAGTTGCGCTGTTGCAGGGCCGAGCCATAAATGGCGCCAAGCATCGGCGAGAAGAGATTGCCCGCCACCAGCGTGTCCACCACCATCGTATAATTGCCGCTGGCAACTTTTTTCTGTCCCAGCTTGCGCAGGACACGTTGCAGGGCGCGGGTGCCGATGCCCTTCACCTTCAGTTGGTCATAGAAGAGCGCCGTGTCATACCACGCATCCGACGGACGCGCTTCGCCTTCGCCCTTGACGGACACGGAGGCGGAAAGGGAAAACCAGGTGCTGGAGGATTCGCCCTCGAAACCATTGCTGATGAGCCGGTAGGACGAGCTTTCGCCGTCGCCGTAGGAGGAATCCACAGAGATGATGCGCTCGTCCTTGCCCAATACCTCTTCGGCAGCGGCACGGGCCAGATCCACCTTCGTGTCGGGGTTGATGTCGTAGAGCCTCTTATCAAAAAGTTTCAGGTCGGGCAGCCCGCCCTTGTAGTAGCGCGACGGGTCGGGCAGAACACGGGCCTCGTCGGGAGCCAGGTAGCGGGTAGATTCGATGCCGTTCAGAATAAGTGTTTCCAGCTCCTTCTTGTCCAGGCGATTGGTTGAAAAGGAGCCGTAACGGCCGTCCACGTAGAGACTGATGGAGAGGCCGTTCTCGGTGGACTGCTGGAGGCGGTCCATCTTGGCGTTGCGCAGCTCGAAGGAGGAGCTGGAGTTATTGTAGAGCACCAGCTTGGCAGACTGTGCACCGTTCTTCAGCGCAAAGTCCATTGCCCACTGGGTCAAGGCTTTATTATTGTCGGTTATCATAAGAATATCTTCTTTTCGGTTGTCTGTTTCTTGATAGGGGTATATTACCACACACTGACTGAAGCTATAGAAGCATTATTCCCCGCCCACCGTCAGCTTGCTGACCAAGGCCGAGGGCATTCCACACGTCACGGGGCAGGACTGTCCGTCCTTGCCGCAGGTCCAGGTGCCGTTATCAATCTTCGGATTGGAAGCCACCATCGTGATGTCCGCCAGAGCCTTGGGGCCGTTGCCGATGATGTTGATGTCCTTGATGGGCTGTGTCAGTCGGCCGTCCTCAATGAGGTAGCCGGACTTGACGAAGAAGGTGAAGTCGCCCGCTCCGATCTGCACTTGTCCGTTGGTGAAGGTATCCACAAAGATGCCCTGCTTGACGGAAGCGATGATATCCGCCTCTTTCACGTTGCCTGCCTCCATATAGGTGGCACGCATACGGGGGATGGGCATGTTCCGGAAAGTGTCGCGGCGGCCGTTGCCCGTAGGCTCCACGCCATAATGGCGGGCACTGATGCGGTCGTGCAGGTAGCTGGTGAGAATGCCCTCGCGGACAATGTAAGTCTTCTGTCCCTCCACGCCCTCGTCGTCGAAGTTGACCGAACCGCGGTTGAAGGGGATGGTACCGTCGTCCACCACGTTGATGTGCGCGTCGCATACCTTCTTGCCAAAGAGGTCGCAGAAGATGGACGTGCGCTTGCGGTTGAAGTCGGCCTCGAAAGCATGACCGATGGCCTCGTGCAACAGGATGCCCGAACCTCCGGCCCCCATCACGACAGGCATCTCGCCGCCTTTAGGCTTGATGGCCTTGAAGAGGATGGACGTGCGGTCCACGGCCTCGCGGGCCAGGCTTTCCACCACATCGTCGGTCAGGAATTCAAAGCCCCGCCGGTAAGAGCGCGAAGCATAGTTGTTCTCCATCCGGCCGTTTTCCTCCATGATGCAGACAGCGACGAAAGACACCATCGGACGGTAATCATAATAGGAGACACCCAGCGAATTGCAGAAGAGGACGTGGGACGTGCTGTCAATCAGCCCGGCCTGCACCTTGCGCACACGGGGGTCGAGGGCGAAGATGCGCTCGTTCAGTTTCTCCAGATAGGGTATCTTGGCCTTGACGCTGATGTCCTCCCAGGATTGGGCCACGGCATAGCGGCTCTTGGGCAGCGTTTTCTCCGTCAGGTCCACCGGCTTATGGGATTGTCCGGACGTGGCGATGCGGGCGGCCGTGCGGGCGGCACGAAGCATTTCGTCCAGGGTGACACCCTCCACGTAGGCATAGCCCGTCTGGTCGCCGACCACGACGCGCACGCCCATGCCGAAATCTATGTTCGAACCACAATTGCTCACCTTTCCGTCCAGCAGGCTCACACTGTTGTTGAAGGTGTGTTCAAAGTACAGGTCGGCATAGTCGCCCCCTTTCTCCAGGGCGACGGCCATCACCTTCTTCAAGTCGCTTTCGGTCACACCGAAATGAGCCATCGCAGCGGCCACGGGCGACGAGCCATCCGCTTCACCCAAGGCGCGGCGCACCGAAGCGGGCATGGCCAAGGACGGCACGGCCAGCGCCCCCAGGGCTGCCAAACCTCCCGTCCGTAAGAAGTTTCTTCTGTTCATTGTATCAGTTTTCTTATTAGGTAAATAATAATTTATCGCGATGATTGGGACGGCAATTACACAAATACCGCAAATTCTTTAAGACGCGGATAACGCGGATTGAGCGAATTAATTGGTGCAATTTGCGGAATTTGCGTCCCATCTCAATTCCTGCTTCACTGTTTCGTCAGCAGACTTTCCAACCCTTCGGCCGTAAGGCGGAGGTGGAACTGCCCCTTGTAGGCCACCGAAATGCCCCCCGTCTCTTCGGAAACGATGATGGCATGGGCGTCGGACACCTGCGAGATGCCCAGCGCGGCGCGATGGCGCAGGCCCAGTTCCTTGGGGATGTCCAGGTTATGGGACACGGGCAGGATACAGCCCGCAGCCTTGATGCGCTTCTTGCTGATGACCATTGCTCCATCGTGCAAGGGACTATTCTTGAAGAAGATGTTCTCGATGAGGCGCTGATTGATGTTGGCATCGATGACGTCACCCGTGCGCACCACATCATCCAACGGCATGTCATGCTCAATGACAATGAGGGCGCCCACCTTCTGCCGGCCCATGCTGACGCAGGCCATCACGATGGGCATGATGTCCTCGTGGGTGACGTCAGCCTGCTTGTTGCCCGTAAAGAAATTGACGAACTTCTTGATGTGCCGGTGCGAACCCAGCGTCAGCAGGAAACGGCGTATTTCCTCCTGGAAGAGGATGATGAGAGCCAGCACACCCACGCTGACCAACTTGTCGAAGATGGAGCCCAGGAGCTTCATCTCCAGCACCTGCGACACCACCAGCCAGATGAGGATGAACACCAGGATGCCGATGAACACATTGAGGGAGCCGGAGGCCTTCATCAGCTTGTACGTGTAGTACAGCAACAGGGCCACCAGCAGAATGTCTATAAAATCTTTTATACCGAATGCGAAGAACACGGGAGAAATAAATGGTTAAAGGTTAATGATGAATGGTTAATGCCGAACCCTGCATGGCCTGCACCAGGCGGACGGCCTCCACGGCGGGACGGACATCATGCACGCGGAGGATGGCGGCGCCCTTGGTCAGACAGAGAGTATTGAGCACGGTCGTGCCGTTCAGGGCCTCGGCAGGCGTGACGCCCAGCACTTTGGTAATCATCGACTTGCGCGAGACACCCGCCAGGACGGGCAGGCCGAAGACGGACGACAGTTCATCCATGTGGGCCAGCAGCGCGTAATTGTCCTCCAGGGTCTTGCCGAAACCGAAACCGGGATCCAGGATGATGTCCTTCTGCCCCAGGTCGCGCAACTGCTGCACCTTGCGGGCAAAGTAGAGGAAGACATCCCGCAACACGTCGTCATACTGAGGCTTGTCCTGCATGGTCTGCGGCGTGCCCTGCATGTGCATCAGGACATAGGGGACTCCCAGCCGGGCCACAGTGGAAAACATCTCCTCGTCCAGCTCGCCGCCGGATATGTCGTTGATGAGCGCCACGCCGTATTCCTCCACGCACATCCGGGCCACGTCCGCCCGGAAGGTATCGACGGACACCACGGCATCGGGACACACGCGGCGGATGGCCGCCAGCCCCAGGCGCAAGCGGTCGCGCTCTTCCTCGGGAGGGACGTCGGCCGCGCCCGGACGGGACGAGTAGCCGCCAATGTCAAGGATATCGGCTCCCTCCGCCAGGAGTTGCTCCACACGGCGGGCTATCTCTGCCTCGGTCTGCGTGCGGCTTCCGGCGAAGAAAGAGTCGGGCGTCACGTTGACAATGCCCATCACGCGGGGAATGGAAAGGTCCATCAGCGTGCCGTTCACATTAATCGTATAGGTTGTCTGCTTCATTTTCTCCAAGTTGATTTAGTCCTTGCAAAAGTAAGGAAAAAAGCACTACGCTACGCCTATGCGCTTGTTTTTTTCGCAAGAAGTGCCCAAATCGGAGCCTCAGGGCGGGGATATCTCCGCCCGTATCCGGGGATATCTCCGCCCGTGCCCGCCGATATCTCCGCCCGTGCTTGCTGATATCTCCGTCCGTGGCCTTTCCATACCCCATCCATTCCGCCAACGGCATTCCATGTATTTTAATGAAAGCGCCGCAGACAGGACTGCCTTTTTTCGCCTCGCATCGGCCTATATTCATTATTTATATCTAAATTTGCGCCGGTTTATCACAACTGTACAACTATGACAGACATCACTACCCTCTACCGGATATTCCTGCAAAGCACAGGCGTCACCACCGACAGCCGCCGTTGCCCCGCAGGCTCCCTATTCATCGCCCTCCGGGGCGACACGTTCGACGGCAACGCCTTTGCCGCCCAAGCCTTGAAAGACGGTTGCACCCATGCCGTTATCGACAATCCCGGCTATCTGCCCGAAGGCGATCCGCGCTACCTGCTGGTGGACGACTGCCTGAAGGCCCTGCAAGGCTTGGCCCGTCATCACCGCCGGACACTGGGCACGCCCATCATCGGCATCACCGGCACCAACGGAAAGACCACCACCAAGGAACTGACGGCCGCCGTCCTGTCGCAACGATATCAACTGAACTACACGCAGGGCAATCTGAACAACCATATCGGTGTGCCTCTGACCTTATTGGGGTTGCGCCCCGAACATCAACTGGCCGTCATCGAGATGGGCGCCAGCCATCCCGGCGACATCCGCGAACTGGTAGACATCGCCGAACCGGATTACGGCCTCATCACCAACGTAGGCCGGGCACACCTGGAGGGATTCGGCTCCTTCGAGGGCGTCATCCGCACCAAGGGCGAACTCTTCGACTACCTGCGGGAGAAAGGCGGAGCCACAGTCTTCGTGCACGACGACAACCTGTATTTAAAAGAGATGGCCCACGACCTGAACCAAATGCGCTACGGCACGCAAACGGGACTGTACGTCAGCGGACAAATGACGGACAACTCTCCTTATCTCACTCTGCAATGGAAAGCGGAAGGAGAAACAGAAACACACTCCGTACGGACACATCTCATCGGTGAATACAACCTGCCCAACGTACTGGCCGCCATTGCCGTAGGGCATTACTTCCACGTCACGGCCGAACATACAGACCAAGCCTTAGAAGGATATATCCCCCACAACAACCGCTCGCAACTGGTGCGCACGGCAGAGAATGTGCTCATCGTAGACGCCTACAACGCAAATCCGACCAGCATGAGGGCAGCCATCGACAACTTCCGCAAGATGCAGGCCAACCACAAAATGTTGATATTAGGAGACATGCGCGAGTTGGGGAGCAACAGCCCGGCCCTACACCAAGAGATAGTAGACTATCTGGAGGAATGCGGCTTTGAAGACGTCATGCTGGTCGGCACCGAATTTGCCGCCACCCGCCACTGCTATCCCACCTATCCGGACGCACCGGCCCTCGTCGCCGAACTGCGTACACATCGCCCCACGGGCAAGACCATCCTGATAAAAGGCTCGAACGGCATCCACCTGAATACAGTGGCGGAAGCGCTCAAGTGAAACATTTCTTGCGCACCACCTGCGCCACCCCCGATGCCAGCAAGGCACCAGCCGTATTGGCGGCAAAGTCCAGCCAGTCGCCGCCGCGATACGTAGTGCAATAGGCCTGCAACAGCTCCACCATCCCGCTGAACAGGACGGGACAGAGCAACGCACCCACCCAGGCGTGCCACAACGGCGCCCGGTCGCGGCGGTGTGCCCGCAGGAATTCCAGCCACAACATGCCGGACATACCGAAGTACATACACACGTGCACCACCTTGTCAATATTGGGAATAGTGCTCAACTCCGTGCTGGGCGGACGGAAAAAAGAAAGGTAAATCACGGCCAGTATGACCAGCAACGACACAGGATATTTCTTGAGAAAGTACAGCATAAACACAAATAAATTACGAATCGCGCCCCAAAAGTACGGAAGTTTTCCTACATTTGCACAAATCTATCACTTTTTATAACCATTTGCAAGAAAAAGCCACAAGAACATGACAACAGACAAAAGAGCCAACTTCGGCACCAAACTGGGCGTTATCCTCGCCTCCGCCGGTTCGGCGGTAGGCCTGGGCAACATCTGGCGCTTCCCCTACATGACGGGCGAGTATGGAGGTGCCGCCTTCATCCTCACCTACCTGGGCTGCGTACTGCTATTCGGCGCCCCCATCATGATGGCCGAGTTCATCATCGGCCGCCGCTCGCGCTCCAACACCGCCCGCGCCTACCAGAAGCTGGCACCCGGCACCCACTGGCGCTGGGTGGGGCGAATGGGAGTCCTGGCGGGCTTCCTCATCCTGAGCTACTACTCCGTGGTGGCCGGCTGGACCTTGGAATATATGGTAGACTCGGCCATCGGCACCTTCGCCGACAAGGGGCCGTCCGACTTCGTGCTGTTCTATGAATCCTTCGTCAGCAACCCCTGGCTGCCCGTGGTGTGGACCGTCGTCTTCCTGCTCCTGACGCACGTCATCGTAGCAAGAGGCGTGGAAAAGGGCATCGAACGCTCGTCCAAGGTGATGATGCCCGCCCTGTTCATCCTGCTGCTCATCCTGGCCGTCTGCGCCATGTTGCTGCCCGGTGCGGAACGCGGCCTCGAATTCCTGCTGAAGCCCGACTTGGGCAAGGTGGACGGCAGCGTGCTGCTGGCAGCGATGGGGCAGGCGTTCTTCTCACTCAGCGTAGGCATGGGCTGCCTCTGTACCTACGCTTCCTACTTCAAACCCGACACCAACCTGTCGAAGACGGCGTTCAGCGTGGCCGTCATTGATACCTGCGTGGCCATCCTGGCGGGCTTCATCATCTTCCCTGCCGCCTTTGCGGTGGGCATCCAGCCCGACTCTGGCCCCGGCCTGCTGTTTGTCACGCTGCCCAACGTCTTCCAACAGGCTTTTGGCAACGTGCCTTTCATTGCCGCCATATTGGCCGTGATGTTCTACATCCTGCTGGCCCTTGCGGCACTGACTTCCACCATCTCCCTGCACGAGGTGGTGACGGCCTACCTGCACGAGGAGTTCAACATGTCCCGCGCCAAGGCGGCCCGACTGGTGACGGGAGGGTGCATCGTGCTGGGCACGCTCTGCTCGTTGTCCCTGGGCATCGGGAGCGATTACACCCTGTTCGGCATGACGCTGTTCGACTTCTTCGACTTCATCACGGCCAAGCTGATGATGCCGTTGGGCGGATTCTTCATCTCGCTGTTCACGGGCTGGTACTTGGACAAGAAGATTGTCCGCGAGGAACTGACCAACCGCGGCACGCTGCGTCTGCGCATCTACGGCCTGGTCATCTTCCTGCTGAAGTTCGTGGCACCCATCGGCATCGCCTTTATCTTTATTAATGAACTGCATCTGCTATAAACGATTTCTTTGCAGCCACCGAACTCCTGAAAGAGTGAAACCCTACCGGCTTCACTCTTTCAGGTAGTCTATCGGATTCAAATAAAAGGCCTTCTGCCATCCCAGAGGCGCACCGTCCATCCGATGCAGATAAGGAATCATAGTACCTATGGCGTAATGCAGGTGCGCAGGTGTGGTGGCGGCATTTCCCGTGTTACCGACGGTGCCTATCCGGCTACCGTGCGTTACGATGGAAAAAGGAGTAGTGGTTATCTCATCCAAATGGGCGTAATAGTGTAAGCGCCACTTCGGACCCAGGACCAGGACCACATTCCCTCCTTTGCCTAATCTTCCTGTAAGAAGGACAAGACCAATGGTAGACGAACGGACATTTGTCCCCTTGCCGGCAAAAATATCCACGCCCTTATGCACGATGGAGCTTCCCCACGGATATGCCCAAAAAGAGCGAGGATTAAAATCCGCTTGAGTGGCCCCTTCAACAGGCATTTCCAAGTTTTGGGGCATTAAGAGACCAACGACGAATAGAACCAAAACACCTACGAGCAGTTTTTTTATATACTTCATACCTATATTTTTACCTTTGCCAAACAATTGAAGAAACACTGCGGCAAGTTATCAAGAATATCCCGAACTTGCAAGCTAGAAAAGGGAAATATGGCTACGCAGATTAAACTTGTCCGCATAGCTTGTGGCTGAATAAAGATGTGCAAACCGATTAAAGATGCTTATTAGAAGTTTTTCCTTATTTTTGCAACCGAAAACCAACACATCAACAGAACGTATCATGAAACAGCTACTTCTCTCCCTCCTGCTGCTGTGCTGCGCCCTCCCGGCTTGGACGCAGCAGCGCGTCATCCCCGGCGACGAGCGCACCGACCAATACTTTCCCCTGCTGCAGGGCAAGCGCATCGCCATCTTCAGCAACCACACGGGCATGATCGGCAACCGCCATCTGCTGGACATATTGCTGGAAAACCACTTCGACGTGACTGCCATCTTCTCGCCCGAACACGGCTTCCGCGGACAGGCGGAGGCCGGCGAGCACATCAACAATTCGGTGGACGAGAAGACCGGCGTACCCATCCTCTCCCTCTACGACGGAAAGGTGGGCAAACCCAGCGTCTCCTCCATGCAGAAGTTCGACCTGCTCATCGTCGACATTCAGGATGTGGGCCTGCGCTATTACACCTACTACGCCTCGATGTGCCGCCTGATGGATGCCTGCGCCGAACACGGCAAACAGATGCTCATCCTCGACCGCCCCAACCCCAACGGGCACTACGTGGACGGCCCCATCCTGGACATGAAATACAAGTCGGCCGTGGGCTGGCTGCCCATCCCCACCGTGCACGGCATGACCCTGGGCGAACTGGCCCGGATGGTGAACGGCGAAGGCTGGCTGCCCGAAGGACGGACGTGCAACATCACCGTCATCCCTTGCCTGAATTACACGCACCGGACGGAATACCGCCTGCCCATCCCGCCCTCGCCCAACCTGCCCAACATGAAGGCCGTTTACCTCTACGCCTCGCTCTGCTACTTCGAGGCGACGCCCGTCAGCCTGGGACGGGGCACGGACCTTCCCTTCCAAGTGTACGGGCACCCGCGGATGACGGGCTATGACTACAGCTTCACCCCCCGCAGCACGCCAGCCGCCAAGAATCCCCCCCAACGCGACAAGCTGTGCCACGGCGTCAACCTCAGCACCTTGGACGAAGCCACCCTGCGGACGAAAGGCATTGACCTGAGCTACCTCATCGACGCCTACCGCAACCTCGGGATGGGCGACAAATTCTTCACCTCCTTCTTCGAGAAGTTGATGGGTGTCGGCTACGTGCGCCGGATGATCGGACAAGGCAAGAGCGCGGACGAGATTGAAGCCACGTGGCAGGACGATGTGGCGCGCTTCAAGGAACAGCGAAAGCCCTACCTCTTGTACGACGAATAACCGAAACGCTTATGATGACTGCTTGGATTATCCTCCTCACCATCGCAGGCTACTTTGCCCTGCTTCTGCTCCTTTCGTGGATAACGGGCCGCAGGGCCGACAACCGGAGTTTCTTCACCGGCGGGCGCAAGTCATCGTGGCTGATGGTGACGGTAGCCATGATAGGCGCCAGCATCTCGGGCGTGACGTTCATCTCCGTGCCGGGAGCGGTGCAGGCGGGCGGCTACGCCTACCTGCAGATGGTGCTGGGATTCTTCGTGGGGTCGGTGCTGGTGGCGTGGGTGCTGATACCCACGTTCTACCGGATGAACCTCGTGAGCATCTACGGCTACCTGGAGCACCGCTTCGGGCTGTCCGCCTACCGCACGGGGGCGTGGTTCTTCTTCGTGTCGAAGATGCTGGGGGCATCGGTGCGCTTCTTCGTGGTGTGCGTGGTACTGCAGACGCTGGTGTTCGGCCCGCTGGGCGTTCCCTTCACGGTGAACGTGGTGCTGACCGTGGCGCTCATCTGGCTCTATTCCTTCCGGGGAGGCGTGAAGTCGCTCATCTGGACGGATGCGCTGAAGACGCTGTGCCTGGTGCTGTCCGTGGTGTGCTGCATCGGCTACATCGCCCATAGCCTGGGACTGGGCCTGACGGAATTGCCCGGTGCCGTGGCCGCCCACCCCACCAGCCGCGTGTTCTTCCTGGACGACCCCAACGACGGCCGCTACTTCTGGAAGCAGTTCATCGCGGGCATCTTCATGGTCATCGCCACGACGGGCCTGGACCAGGACCTGATGCAACGCACGCTGAGCTGCCGGGACTTCCGCGAGTCGCAGAAGAACATGGTGGTGAGCGCCTTCGTACAAATCTTCGTCATCGGGCTCTTCCTCGTGCTGGGCACCCTGCTCTACATGTACGCCGACGCCCGCCTGCCGGAAGGTGCCACGGGCGATGCCCTCTTCGGGCGGGTGGCATGGAGCGAGGAGTTCCCGCTGTTCATCGGCATCGTGTTCATCATCGGGCTGATTGCCGCGGCCTACTCCGCAGCCGGCTCGGCACTGACGGCACTGACCACCTCGTTCACCGTGGACATCCTGCAAGCCGACCAGAAACAGGGTGAACGCGACCTGACGCTGACGCGCAAGCTGGTGCACGTGGTGATGTCGCTGCTGATGGTCATTGTCATCGTGGTTTTCTACGAGCTGAACGACGACAGCGCCATCAACGCCGTCTACAGCCTGGCGTCGTACACCTACGGTCCCATCCTGGGCATGTTCATCTTCGGCCTGGCCTGCCGGCGCCCCGTGCGCGACCGCTGGGTGCCGCTCGTGGCAGTGGCCTCCCCCCTGCTCTGCTACGTGCTGAAAAGCCATAGCGAAGCTTGGTTCGGCGGCTACCAGATCAGCTTCGAACTGCTGCTGATCAACGCGCTGCTGACGGTTGCCGGGCTCTGCCTGCTCATCCGGAAAGAATCAGAATAACGCACAAAAGCGCATGCCCCGCATGAGGCATGCGCTTGCAAACAAAACAAACAAATGTTCCGGCGTCTATCCTCACGGACCGAATAATGCCGGAAAATGTCTTTCAACCATTCCCCGCATACGAAGGTCGTGTACAGATACAAAAAAAAGCGCGGGATCTGTATCAGTCACTCGTCCCACACTTCGAGGCCTTCGCATTGCCCATCATAGTAAAACGAGCAACGCAGAAGCCCACGCCGATATGTATACCAACCCAGCATACCTTTTGGTAAAGGTACACTGAGAGCTTGGACATATCCCGCGAACATCTACCGCTGCCTTGCTTTGACTATGACTCAAGAGTTTGCGAAGTTCCGAAGTGTCAAAAACAATACGTCCAGTAAACGTCCTTCTCATGTATGTTCCTTCCCTGCCCCGCCCCTCCCTGCAACCTGTACAAGGATTTCGGCGTGTGCTAAGGAATTGCCGCAAGGATACAAACTTATTCTGAAAATCCATCATGCTTTTCTTCTTAAAAAAGACTTATATTCGTGTACTACGGGCGGGAATATCACCGCGTCCGGGCCGGGATATCGCCGGACAAGGGCGGAGATATCGCCGGGCAGGGGCGGAGATATCTCCGCGGACAGGCTGAAAAATAGATGCCGCTTCCTCTTGACTGCACGGATGAAATTGTGTACTTTTACGCCCGCAAAATTGCAAAGCCCTAACTGGATAGTATATGGAACCGACAAAAAACAACGCGTACACAAACTTCCTGCACGACGTCCAGACGTTCATCCCGCAGGAACGCATCTATACCGACGAACTGCGCCGCCTGGCCTGGGGCACGGACGCCGGATTCTACCGCCTCATCCCGCAAATCGTCATCCGCTCGAAGGACGAGGACGAAGTGTCCCAACTGCTCCGCCTGGCCACGCGCCACGGCGTGCCCGTCACCTTCCGCGCGGCGGGCACCAGCCTGTCCGGACAAGCCATCAGCGACTCTGTCCTCATCGTCGCCGGCAAGCATTGGGAGCAATACTCCATCAGCCCCGACCACGAACAAATCACTCTGCAACCCGGCCTCATCGGCCAGCGCGTCAACGAGCTGCTGGCCCCCTACGGCCGCAAGTTCGCTCCCGACCCCGCATCGGTCAAGAGCGCCATGGTGGGCGGCATCGTGATGAACAACGCCTCGGGCATGAACTGCGGCACGCACGCCAACAGCGACAAGATGATGCTCTCGGCCCGCATCGTCCTGGCCGACGGCACCGTGCTGGACACGGGCGACCCCGTCAGCCGCGCCTCGTTCGAGGTGACCCACCGCGAATTCCTGCAACGCCTCTGCGCCCTGCGCGACCACATCCGCGCCGACGAGGAACTGGCCGAACGCATCCGCTATAAATACGCCATCAAGAACGTCACGGGACTCAACCTCCTGCCCTTCGTGCGCTTCGAGGACCCCTTCGACATCATCGCCCATCTGATGGTGGGCAGCGAAGGCACCCTGGCCTTCCTGTCGCAGGTGACGATGAAGACCGAATATGACTATCCCTGCAAAGCCAGCGCCATGCTCTACTTCACGCACATTAAAGACGCCTGCCGCGCCGTGGTGGCCATGAAGAAGCTGGTGAACGACGCCGGCGAATGGCTGGTGAAGGGCGCCGAACTGCTGGACTACAAGAGCCTCTCGTCCGTGGACGACCCCAACTACCTGCGCTACAAGGCCGAAGCGCCCGACCCCTCGGGCCTGACCGCCATCCTGGCCGAAACCAAGGGCAGAACAAAGGAAGAGTTGGCGCAGAACATTGCCCGCATCACGGAGGCACTTTCCGCCTTCGCCACTTACGTCCCCGTGCGCTTCACGGACGACCCGGCGGAGTATGGCAAGTATTGGGCCATCCGCTCGGGCATCTTCCCCTCGGTGGGCGGCACGCGCCGGCCCGGCACCACCTGCCTCATCGAGGACGTGGCCTTCCACATCGACGACCTGCCCGAAGCCACGGCCGACCTGCAAGCCCTCATCGCCCGCCACGGCTATGACGACGCCTGCATCTACGGACACGCGCTGGAGGGCAACTACCACTTCATCCTCAACCAGAGCTTCGCCACCGATGCCGAGGTGAAACGCTATGCCGACCTCATGGAGGACGTCAAGACGCTCGTGGTGGACAAGTACGACGGCTCGCTGAAGGCCGAGCACGGCACCGGCCGCAACATGGCCCCCTACGTGCGCTACGAATGGGGCGACCGCGCCTACGAGTGCATGAAGGAGGTGAAACGCATCTTCGACCCCAACGGCCTGCTCAACCCCGGCGTCATCTTCAACGACGACCCGCAGTGCCACCTGAAGCACTTCAAGCCCCTGCCCATTCTGTTTAATGAAGAACGAGGAATGAAGCATGAAGCCGCCCGCACGGAAGATTCTTCATTCAGTGCCGAAGGCACCATTCTTCATTCTTCATTAAAACGTGTGGACAAGTGCATCGAATGCGGATTCTGCGAGGTCAACTGCGTGTCGTGCGGCTTCACCCTGTCCTCGCGCCAGCGCATCGTCATCCAGCGCGAGATTGCCCGCCTGCGCCAGAGCGGCGAGAATCCCGAACGCCTGGCCCTGCTCGTCAAGCAATACTACTATCCCGGCAACCAGACCTGTGCCGGCGACGGCCTGTGCTCCACGTCCTGCCCCATGGGCATCAACACGGGCGAACTGACGCACTACATCCGCCAACAACTCCTGCCGCCACAGAGCATGGGCTACAAAGTCGGCGACTTCGCCGCACGCCACCTTGCCGGCATCGAAAGCACCTTGCGCCCCGTACTGACGCTGGCAGACACGGCGCACACCGTCCTCGGCACGCCCGCCATGAGCAAGCTGACGCGCGGACTGCACAACCTGCTGCACATCCCGCAATGGACACCGGCCATGCCGAAAGCCTTCAAAATGAAGAATGAAGAACGAAGAATGAAGAATGAGGCCGCCCGCACGGAAAATTCTTCATCCAGTGCCGAAGGCACCCTTCTTCATTCTTCAGTAAGAAAGGTTGTCTATTTCCCCAGCTGCATCAACCAGACCATGGGCCTGGCGCACAAGTCGCCCGTGGAGCAGCCGCTGGTCAACAAAATGACGAGCCTGCTCCGGAAGGCGGGCTACGAAGTCATCTTCCCCGAACACATGGACCGCCTCTGCTGCGGCACCATCTGGGAGAGCAAGGGCATGCCCGACATCGCCGACCGCAAGAGCAAGGAACTGGAAGACGCCCTGTGGCAGGCCAGCGAGGAGGGCAAGTATCCCGTGCTCTGCGACCAAAGCCCCTGCCTGCACCGCATGCGCCAGACTATCCACCGGATGAAGCTCTACGAACCGGCGGAGTTCATCTATACCTTCCTGCTCCCGTATCTGAAGTTCAAGCCCACCGACCGTCCCGTGGCCGTACACATCACCTGCTCCACGCGCGAAATGGGCCTGGCCGACACGCTGGTCAGGCTGGCCAAGCTCTGCACCACGGGCCGGGTACTGGTGCCCGAAGAAATCGGCTGCTGCGCCTTCGCCGGCGACCGCGGATTCACCCATCCCGAGCTGAACGCCTACGCCCTGCGCAAGCTCCGCCCGCAGATTGAGGCCAACAATATCCAGATAGGCTACAGCAACAGCCGCACGTGCGAGATAGGCCTGACCACCAACAGCGGCATCCCTTACGTGTCCATCGCCTATCTGGTGGACGAATGCACGGACTCACTTTAGCGATTAGGGATTAGTGATGAGTGATTAGTATGCTGTCGGTGAATGCGTTACTAAACACTCATCACTAAACACTCATCACTAAACACTCATCGCTAACCACTAATCACTAATCGCTAATCGCTAAACACTAATCACTGCCAAATGATACTGATTGCAGACAGCGGCTCCACCAAGACAGACTGGTGCGTGGCGGAAAACGGATGCATCCTCCGGCGGATACAGGCGGAAGGCATCAACCCGGTATATCTGACAGACGAAGAACTGTGCGGCGCGGCAAGAGGCGTGGCACGGCGGCTGGACGGCCTGCGCCCGGAGGCCATCCGCTTCTACGGCGCGGGGTGCATCCCCACACAGACGGAACGGGTGAGGCACGCCTTGCGACAAGCCTTCGCGGAAACGGACGATGTGGAGGTGGGGTCGGACATGCTGGGCGCGGCACGGGCCTTGTGCGGACACCACGCGGGCATCGCCTGCATCCTGGGGACGGGCAGCAACTCGTGCTACTACGATGGCACAAAGATTGTGGCGAACGTATCCCCCCTGGGCTTCATCCTGGGCGATGAGGGGAGCGGCGCGGTGCTCGGCAAACTCCTGGTGGGCAGCCTGCTGAAGAACCAGCTGGCGCCGGGATTGAAGGAGGAATTTCTCACCACGTATGCCCTCACCCCGGCAGACATCATCGACCGCGTCTACCGCCGCCCGTTGCCCAACCGGTTCCTCGCCTCGCTGTCGCCCTTCCTGGCGGCCCACCTGGACGACCCGGGCATACACCGCCTGGTGCTGGACAGCTTCCGCGACTTCCTGCGGCGCAACGTGATGCAATACGATTGGCAGGCATACAACGTGCACTTCTGCGGCTCCATCGCCTACCATTACCAAACCATACTGGCCGAAGCGGCTGCCACGTATAGCATCCGCCTCGGCCAGGTCGTACAAAGTCCGATGGAGGGACTGGTAAAATTCTTTAAGGGATAAGGATCAAAGTCAATCCTCCTCCACAATGTCTCCAATGATGAAATCGAAAGTCAGCACCGAACAGCCACGGATAGAGTTGTAATCACTCTCTCCATAGCCCACTCTATAGGGCACATAGATAATCCAGCGTTCGCCCGTGCGTGCGTGTTGCAGCACCCAACTGACGCCACCGACCAATCCGCCGGGGTTCATCTCGGCCGGTTCATCAAAGGCCGTGGGCCATTTCATCTGCGCAGGATCCAAAGGAATCTGCTGGTCCGTGGCCCCGTAACCATCGAAGTTTCCGTCAAACTCCTCGCCGTTGATGAGGGTGCCGCGATAGTACATCTCCACATTGTCCGTATAGAGCAGGCGCTCGCCGTCGGGATTATCCACCAGCTTCTTGCAGTAAGCATATTGCAGGCCGGCAGTGGTATTGCCATCCTGCACCTCCACGGCATAGAGGTCGCCCAACACCATGTCCGTCTGACCCAGGTCGGTGGTGACGCGGGTAGCGGGATTGCGCCACACCAGATAGTTCTCGCCCGTCTCCGTGCGGATGGAATCGATGAAGGCATCGTTGCGCTCGCGCCAGTTGTCGTAGGCGGTGGGCTCTGTGGTTTCCTCGCAAGCGGTGAAAGCCATGCCGCACAGGAAGAGGAATAGGAGGGATAGAGTCTTCTGTTTCATACTAAAAAAGGATGAGGCTATTATTGCAGCGTCTTCAGCAGCGACGTGATGCTGACGCGGTCGGCAATGATGCTGTTCAGCTGGCTGATGGGCACACGCTCCTGCTGCATGGTGTCGCGGTTGCGCAGGGTGACGCAGTTGTCCGTGAGCGTATCGTGGTCCACCGTGACGCAATAGGGCGTGCCGATGGCATCCTGGCGGCGGTAGCGCTTGCCGATGCTGTCCTTCTCGTCGTACTGGCAGTTGAAGTGGAACTTCAGGTCGTCGATAATCTCGCGCGCCTTCTCGGGCAGGCCGTCCTTCTTGACCAGCGGCAATACGGCCAACTTGACGGGAGCCAAGGCGGCGGGCAACTTGAGGACGACGCGCGTCTCGCCATTCTCCAGCTTCTCTTCGCAGTAGGAGCCGCACATGATGCTGAGGAACATGCGGTCGACGCCGATGGAGGTCTCGATGACGTAGGGCGTGTAGCTCTCGTTGGTCTCGGGGTCGAAGTATTTGATGTTCTTGCCGGAGAACTTCTCGTGCTGGCTGAGGTCGAAGTTGGTGCGGCTGTGGATACCCTCCACTTCCTTGAAGCCGAAAGGCATCTTGAACTCGATGTCCGTGGCGGCGTTAGCATAGTGGGCCAGTTTCTCGTGGTCGTGGTAGCGGTAGTGGTCGTCGCCAAAGCCCAGGGCCTCGTGCCACTTCAGGCGCGTTTCCTTCCACTTCTTGAACCACTCCAGCTCGGTGCCGGGCTTCACGAAGAACTGCATCTCCATCTGCTCGAACTCGCGCATACGGAAGATGAACTGGCGGGCCACAATCTCGTTGCGGAACGCCTTGCCTATCTGTGCGATGCCAAAGGGGATTTTCATGCGGCCCGTCTTCTGCACGTTCAGGTAGTTGACGAAGATGCCCTGCGCCGTCTCCGGACGGAGGTAGACCTTCATCGCGCCGTCGGCCGTGCTGCCCATTTCGGTGGAGAACATGAGGTTGAACTGGCGCACCTCGGTCCAGTTCTTGGTGCCGCTGATGGGACAGACGATTTCCTCGTCCAGGATAATCTGGCGCAACTCGTTCAGGTCCGGACCGGCATTCATGGCACGGGTGTAACGCTCGTGCAGGGCATCGCGCTTCTGCTGATGCTCGATGACGCGGGGATTGGTGGAGCGGAACTGGGCCTCGTCGAAGGCATCGCCAAACTTCTTGGCAGCCTTGGCCACTTCCTTGGCAATCTTCTCGTCATACTTGGCTATCTGGTCCTCGATGAGCACGTCGGCGCGATAACGCTTCTTCGAGTCGCGGTTGTCGATGAGGGGGTCGTTGAAGGCATCCACGTGTCCGCTGGCCTTCCAGATGGTGGGGTGCATGAAGATGGCGGAGTCGATGCCCACGATGTTCTCGTGCAGCAGCACCATGCTCTGCCACCAGTATTGTTTGATATTGTTTTTCAGTTCCACGCCGTTCTGGCCGTAGTCGTACACTGCGCCCAGCCCGTCATAAATCTCGCTGCTGGGGAACACGAAGCCGTATTCCTTGCAGTGCGAGACGATTTTCTTGAAAACGTCTTCTTGTGCCATTGTATCTGTATGTTAGATTTGTGCGGGTGACAGGACTCGAACCTGCACGCCTTGCGGCACCAGATCCTAAGTCTGGCGCGGCTGCCAATTACGCCACACCCGCTCGTGCTTGCGTAAGCGGGGCAAAGATACGGAGTTTTTTCTTTCCAGCCAACATTCCAGACAGGAAAGTGCACAACTGTCAGTCCGCGGAGCTGTTCAGCAGGGCGCGGGCCGCTTCGATGAGGGTGTCCCGCCCTTCGTTTTCATCCTCGTCGGTCATGTCCAGCTTGACATCGGGATCGATACCGAACTCTATGTGCTGCTTCTGCGCATCAAGCATGGGGCTGGCAGAGAAGCGCACCCCCCAGCCGTTGGGCAACTCGGAAGAAAAGGGGAGGCCGGAGCCGCCGCCGGTCTTATCCCCCAGCAGGGTGACTTGCGGGAGGCAGTTCATGGAATTAACAAAGTCGTTGGTGGCGCTGTACGAATGGCGGTTGGTCAGCACGACCACGGGTTTCTGCCAGCGCACACCGTCGGAAGGGTCGAGGTAGACGGGTTCGGGATCGGAGAAGTCCGAGTGGCCGGGACCGGTCTTGTGTTGGATATATCCCGTCAGCACCTGTTCGTTGGTGAAGCGGGCGGCCAGCTGCGAGGCCGTGGTCAGGTTGCCGCCGCCGTTGTTGCGCACGTCGATGATGAGACCGTTGCACACGGCCAGGTAGAGCAGCATCTCGTCCAGGTTGCCGTCGCCGATGCCGGAGGAGAAGTCACCGTAGTACACGTATCCGATGTTGTCCTTCAGGATGGTGTATTCCGCCCCGCCGCCGATGCGGTAGTCACGGCCCAGGTACTGCTCCACGAGGGCTTCGTCGAAGTTGCGCGGATAGTCCAGATACCAGTCCCAATAGCGTGCCGTGTTCCAGGCGGAGTAGAGGTTGACGTGCCCGTCCTTCAGCTCGGCCAGCATGTTGCCCAGCACCTCAAAAAGGGCATCGTCGTCCATATCGTCCGTAATCTGCCGACTGTAGACGTTGTAGATGGAATCCCAGTCTATCTGTTTATAGTCCAGGAAGCAGTAGTGCTCGTTAATGAGTTTCCAGAGGGCCTCGAAATTGCCCGTGGGACTGTTGTCATATTCGTCTTCGCGGATGCAGCCGCCCAAGACAAGGGGCAGCGCACACATTATAAGAATAGCATATAAGAAGAAGGAAGAAAGGAGATGTCTCATAGCGTGTCAGCGGTTAGGAAGGAGGGAGAATCGTTTGACGAACCCCACCATGAAGATGTGAGAATAGGCATGCGCCTCCAGATGGTTGACGTCGGACTGCTGGACGTCCCAAAGGTAAGCGACGCGCAGCCGGGCGCGCCCCACGGGGAAGTCCAGCGAGAGGCGGTGGCGCCAGGACGGACGGTTGTGCAGGGAGGTAAACTTCACCACACCCCCGGCATTGCCTTGGGAGAATATCTCGTAGTAGGACTGTCCGTAGTGGGGCGAGAACATCGCTCCCAGGAGGGGCACATCCAACTGGTAGCGCAAGCGGAAAGGCACACACCGGATACGGAAGTCCCATACAGCCCCGACAGACGCATCCACCGCCACGGAAGCGCGGGCATTGGCGGGATTGTTGCCGTTGCGGAAGTTCCAGAGGAAGCCGCCGCTCAGGTCGGCCAACCCTCCGGCGAGCAGGTGCAGGCGGTCGGCCACGGGCAGGTCGTAGTGCAGCCCCCAATTCCAGTTGACCAGGGCGCCCAGCGCATTGTTGTTGTCCACGTGGTTGTGCGTATAATTCGCATAGCCCTGGAAAAAGGACTGGCGCACCCACCTCCCGTCCGCCCAGCGGGTGCGACGCAGGCTCTCGCGCGAGAGGCGGAACTCGATGCCGCGATACTCCTGCGGCGAGAGGTAGGTGTCGTACATATTGGCCCATCCCAAGCCGTACATCGTGGCCCGCTCGACAGGGCGGTCGCCGGACATCTTCGCCGAATCCGCCGGGGTGCCCGCGGAGAGGACGGCACAGAAGAAAATGGTGGATAGGAATGCAGACATATAGCCAATGATATTAAAACAGTTTCATCTGCCCCGTCAGTTCGTCCAGGATATCTCCCGGCGTCTTGCCCTTGTCGGGGTCGAGGTCTTCCGGCTCTTCCTCGGGCGTGGGGTCGGGGGTTTCGGCAGGTTCGGGACGTCGCGTGGGCTCCAGCTCGTTGACGGTGTCCAGGGTGTAGGTAGTCAGGCGCTTGCCCTTGGCCTTGAAACTCTTGATGGCCACGAAGTCGTCGGCTTCCACCACGAGCGGGTCGCGGAAGGCATCGTGTCCGCCAAACACCACCTCCAGACGCGGGTAATACTCGTCCGTCAGGAGGATGAGCCGGTTCTTGGGATTCTCGCCCAGGTAGTTCTGCTTACGGGCCGTGGGTTCGAAGCAGAACCGCTTGAGGTAGGGATAGTTCTGCTGGTCGGCATCGTAAAGGATGGCCGTCCACACCTTACGCGGCTCGTACTTCTCCAGGAAGCGGACGTTGGGCTCGTAGTGATTCTCCAGGTCGAAGTTGGTGGCGTAGAAATCGCCGTTCTCCAGCACCACGAGGATGCGGTTGTCCGTCTGGAACTCGCCCAGGTATTCGCCCCGTCCGTCATAGTTGAGGCGGAGCACGTCGCGGTCGAACCACACCTTGCGCCCGCCCAGCGTAGAGGCGCCGCGCTGCTTCAGCACAATCTTGTGAACGGGCAGGCGGGTCAGGATGTTGCCGATGGCCTGGCGTCCCTTGATGGCCAGCTGGCTGAGGTCTTCCTCGAAGACAATCTTGCGCACGCGCGGGTTGGGCTTGAGCGTCACCTTGATGACCTCGGCCTCGCCGTTGGGGTTGGCGCTGAAGTAGAGCACGCGCGAATCGGGCTTGCCCTGCGTCAGGTCATACTCGCGGTCGCGCACGATGCCGGTGACGGCAAAGCGCTTCATGTAGCACGTGCCATCCCGTCCGTCGCGGTAGGCCACGTTGTAGATGGTGCGCTTGTCGTTCTTCTTGAAGATATTGATATAGAGTATGTTCTTTCCTACAAATTTCTTGTCGGCCACGGGGGTGATGACATACTTCCCGTCGCGGTAGAAGATGATGACGTCGTCGATGGGCGAACAGTTGGCCACGAACTCGTCTTTCTTCAGGCCCGTGCCGATGAAGCCCTCCTCGCGGTTGATGTAGAGTTTCTCGTTGGCCTCGATGACCTTGGTGGCCTCGATGACGTCGAAGCTGCGGAGTTCGGTGCGGCGGGGAAAGTTCTTGCCATACTTTTCCTTCAGCATGCGGAACCAGTCCACGGTGTACTCCACGAGGTTGGCCAGGTGGCGGTCGATTTCCTCCACCTCGGCTTTCATGCGGGCTATCTGTTCCTCGGCCTTGTCACTGTTGAACTTGAGGATGCGGGCCATCTTGATTTCCATCAGCCGGAGGATGTCGTCCTTGGTGACCTCGCGGATGAACGTGGGATAGTAAGGTGTCAGCCGCAGGTCAATGTGCTCGCAGGCGGCATCCATCGTCCGTGCCTGCTCGAACTCGGCGTCCTTGTAGATGCGCTCCTCGATGAATATTTTCTCCAGCGAGGCAAAGTGCAGCGACTCCATCACCTCGCCCCGGCGGATTTCCAGTTCGCGGCGCAGCAGTTCCTTGGTATGGTCCGCCGAACGGCGCAGGACATCGCTGACGGTCAGGAAATGGGGCTTCCGGTCGTCTATGACGCAGCAGTTGGGGGAGATGTTCACCTCGCAGTCCGTGAAGGCGTAGAGGGCGTCGATGGTCTTGTCCGACGATACGCCGGGAGCGAGGTGGACAAGTATCTCGACGCTGCCCGAGGTCAGGTCCTCCACCTTGCGGATTTTTATCTTGCCCTTCTCGCTGGCCTTGACGATGGAGTCGCACACGCCCGCCACGGTCTTGCCGTAGGGTATCTCGCGGATGGCCAGCGTCTTGTTGTCCACCTTCTCTATCTTGGAGCGCACGCGCACGGAACCGCCGCGCTCGCCGTCGTTGTAACGGGAGACATCGATGCTGCCGCCCGTCTGGAAGTCGGGATAGAGGTGGAACTCCTCGCCGTGCAGGTAGCTGACGGCGGCGTCGCACAGTTCGTTGAAGTTGTGCGGCAGAATCTTCGACGAGAGGCCCACGGCAATGCCCTCCACGCCCTGCGCCAGGAGGAGGGGAAACTTGACGGGCAGGGTGACGGGCTCGCGGTTGCGGCCGTCGTAGGACTGTTTCCACTCGGTGGTCTTGGGATTGAACACGACGTCGAGGGCAAACTTCGTCAGGCGGGCCTCGATGTAACGGGCAGCGGCGGCATCGTCGCCGGTCAGGATGTTGCCCCAGTTACCCTGGCAGTCGATGAGCAGGTCTTTCTGCCCCAGCTGCACCAGGGCGTCCTTGATGGAAGCGTCGCCATGCGGATGGAACTTCATGGCCTCGCCCACGATGTTGGCCACCTTGTTGTAACGTCCGTCCTCCATGCGGCGCATCGTGTGGAGGATGCGGCGCTGCACGGGTTTCAGGCCGTCGGCCACGTGGGGCACGGCACGCTCCAGGATGACGTAGGAGGCATAATCCAGAAACCAATTCTGGTACATGCCGCTCAGCCGGTGGCGCACCTCGCCATTCCTGGCGTCGGCCGGTTTATAGTCGGTATGCTCAGCGTTCCCCTCGGGGAGTGCATCCGGGTTCATGTCGTCTTTGGGTATTTCGTAGTCTTCGCTCATAATCTGTCTGGGGATTGTAGGGTGCCGCCCGCCGGCGTGGCAAAGGGGGCAGGCAAATGTACGAAAAAAGGGGGAAATGGAAAAAAAAGGAGGCAGAAAAGCTGTTTTTCCGCCCCCTTTTTCCTGTCTTCAGCACGGAGATATCTCCGCCCGCGCACGACGGTATCCCCGCCCGTGCACGGAGATACCTCCGCCCGGACGCGGAGATATCCCGGCGCAAACGGGTCCGGTCACTGGCCGCCGCCCATGTTGCCGCCGCCTTCGCTGCCGCCGCTCTTGACGTCGTCGTTGGTGATGCTGCGCGCCACCTTCTTCACGCTGGCCTTCAGTTCGCCCAGGCGGTAGCTGACGCTCAAGCCGAAGCTGGCCTGCGGATAGCGGTTCCACGAATCGGAACGGAAGCCCGCGCCCTCCGTGTGCGACTCATACCGCTGGTATTTCTCCAGGAAATTGCTGGCAAAGGCCGAAAGGGTGAGGCGCTTGTCCAGGAAGGACTTGTTCAGGCTGAGCGAATAGCCCAGGAAACTGCTGCCCTTGCCCTGAAGCATGATCCAGGGCGTCTGGCCGAAGACGTTCAGGCTCAGCCGCCAGTCGTGCTTGAAACTCTGCTGCGCACCGCCGAAGGCAAAGAGGTTCCAGCCGTGGTTCTCCAGCCCGTCCGCTCCCTTCAGCTGGGTGTAGCCGCCGAAGAGGTTGACGTAGACGCGCGTGTTGGACGATGCGTTCCAGTTGACGTAGGCGCTGAGCGATGCGTTCTTGCTCTTGCCGATGTTGTAGTAGGAAGTATAAAGCACATCCTTGCCCGTGTAGTTGTCGGGATTCAGGTCGGGAATCTCGTCTTCGGACATCAGGCGGGTGACGGACTGGATGCTGTTGTTCGTGAAGGAGTAACGGGCAGAGAGGTTGATGTTGAACTTCTGCGAAAAGCTGCTGTAGCTCAGGTCGAACGAATGGTTCTTCTCGCTGTCCAGGTCCGAATTGCCTTGACTGATGGACGAGGGGTTGCTGTCGTCCAGGTAAGGATTCAGATACCAGATGCCGGGACGGTAGATGCGCATGTTGTAGCCTACGCGCACGTTGGAGAAGTCGCTCAGCCGCCATCCCACGGAAGCCGAGGGAACCACGTCGTCGAAGTCCTTGCGGAAGTCCTCGCCACACCCCAGGAGATACTTCACATTCTGGATGGTATGCTCGTAGCGCACGCCCAGGCGGCCGGAGAGTTTCTTCCAGCGCAGGGAATAACCCAGGTAGGCGGCCAGGATGTCGTTCAGGTGGCGGTAGTGCGTGCTGTGGTCTTCGTCGAAGGCATAGTCGCTCCCGTCCTGCGGGCGTGTGTAGCGGTCGTTGTCCGACGAATTGTTGCGCCGGATATACTTCGTGCCCGTCTCCACCGTGTGGTATTGGCCGATGGGCGTGGTGAAGTCGGCCTGCACGGTGTGCTCGGTGGTGTTCTGGCTGCCGTCCGTCCGTTGGTCTTCCAGGCGACGTATGTAGTCGGCCCAGTCGGTGGCATAGCCGTCATCCACGCTGTATTCCGAGTAGGAATCCGAGGTGTCGGGCCGGGTGTTGATTTTATAGGAGAGGGTCAGCATACGGTTCTTCACGTGGGGGAAGATGTGCTGGTAGTCCAGCCCGCCGTCGATGGAGTACCACGAAGAATGGCTTCGCCCGGCCGTGGTGTAGCGGTAAAGCGTGGCGCCCACAGGGTCTACGGACGAGGTACCCACATAGGACGAGTTGCTATGCCCGTCATTGCCGCCGCCCCACAGGCCGAAGGAGGCTGTCACGAGGTTCAGCGTGTCAATCTCGTAGCTGGCCTCCAGGCTGCCCGACTGGAAGTCTCCATCGCTCTTGCTGCTGCCGTCGTAAGCCAGGTTGGCACGGTCGGCCGAAGGTTCTGTGACCGCCTGGCTGCCACCCATGTAGCTGCGGGGACTGTAACTCTTGTTGTAGTTGTAGCGCGCGCTGAGGGTCAGCTTGCCGGTCTGCACCGTGCCGAAAAGGCCTCCGCCTGCACCGCGGTTGCTGCCGTTGGCGCTCAGGGTGACGGTGTAGCCCTCGAAGCCGCCTCCCACGGTGACGATGTTCAGGATGCCGCCCACGCCCTCGGCGTCATACTTCGGGCCGGGGTTGGTGATGACCTCGATGTGCTTGATGGTGTTGGCAGGCATGCTCTTCAGCACTTCCTTGGGATTGTTGCTCATCATGTTGTTGGGCCGTCCGTTGACGTAGACCTTGAAGTTGCTGCTGCCGTTCACCTGGATGTTGTCTTCGCCGTCCACGGTGACCATCGGCACCTTGCGGAGCATCTCCAGCAGAGAGTTGGTTTCCGAGTCGGGGTCGTCGGCAATGTTGTATTCTATCTTGTCGATGTCCGCTTTCACCAGGGGTTTCTGGGCGGTGACCACCACCTCTGCCAGCTCATTGGCTGCATCCTTGATATAAAGCGTACCCAAATCAATTTCCTGACCCGCCACACCCGCGGTAAAATCACGCATCAGCGGTTCACGGCCTATCGAAGTGACGGTCAGTATGAAGTCGCCGTTTCCGCCCACCGTGGCGCTGAATACGCCGTTGATGTCGGTGAGCACGGCCTTCACGGCTTTCTCCGGTTGATTCTTCTTCGCAATCTTAACGGTGGCATAGGGTTCACCCTCTTGGGTCAGCGAGTCGAGCACGACCCCCTTCACACGAAAGGACCCGCCCGTCTGTGCCATTGCCGTGCCACACGCCAGCAGGCACAGCCATAGCAGGATTTGTCTGATTTTCATTATCTGTCTGTTTATGAAGGTTCGAATTTATTGTGAGGGGGCAAAGGTATGAATATCTCGTAGAAGTCGGGAAACGTGCAGGGTTAAAATAGATAAAATACGCCCAACAGTATCACGTTCACCCCTATCACCACGCCGAAACCTCCCAAGGCCCAACGGCGCAACGGACTCCTGCGCCCCGCAAAGAATAGCGCATAACAGAGGTTGACGGCAATGTTGCTGACAATGGCCTGGAGGCTGCATGCCGTGACGAGGGACACAGACACGTTGCCCGTGCCTTGCAGGAGGTTGAGGATGAAGGGAGTGATGTCGCTCAGGCCGGAGACGAAGGACAAGACCGTCAGTCCCTCCGTGCCGGCATATACCAGGGTGTAATGCGTCAGGAGCGTGAACACCACAAAAAGCAAGGCGAATATCAGAGCCACCTTGAACTCCAGGGGATTGCCCCTGTCGGTATCAGCCGGCTGCGCATCCACCGTAGCCGTCCGACGCCCATGCACCCACCATGCCACGACCGCAGACACCGCAGCCATCAACAGCAAGTATGGGTAAATCCGGCCCAACGTTTCCTCACTGAAAATGCCTATCAAGATGAGGAAACGCAGAAACATCATGCTCACGGCCAGAAGCATAGCTGCCACATACTCCGGCACCTCGTCCGCCGAACTCTCGCGGCTCTTGCGCGCCAGGACAGAAATGGTGGCCGTGCTGCTGTATAGTCCGCCCACGATGCCGGACATCAGGATGCCCGACTCACGGAAGACGTATCGCCGCAATAAATAAGAAAGGTAGGAAATGCCGGACACGACCACCGTAGCCAGCCATACGCTGTAGGGTGTCAGGCTGATGCCGGGTATCAGCGTCTTGTCCGGCAGCATGGGCAGGATGATGCCGCTGATGGCCAGGAACTTGGCCAGCGTGATCATCTCGTCGTTCTTCATGCGCTGAGCCAGTTCCGTAAAGGTATGTTTCAATTCCGTAAAGAGGAGCACCGTCACCACCACCATGACGTAGAACCACGAAGGCTGGGTGATGACAATCGGCGCCAGGCAATACGTGATGAGGGCAATGACAATGGTGGTCACGCCAAACACGCGGTATTGCGTCTGCTTCACATAATAGTTCAACGCCAGCAGAAGACCCAACACCGCCCCGCCGCCCAGGAAAAGGCGATATTCCGTCGGGTCAAGAATATAAAGCAAGTAGCCCAGGATGCCGATAAACGTAAAGGTCCGGTCGGTGCCGAAGAGGGTGGTCTCGCCTTCGCGCTTCAGGCTGATGCGCCGTTGCGAAAGGCCGATGAGCAGGGAGAACAGCGTCACCAACACGAAAGTGACGAACTCCTGGGGCAGGTATTGATAGATTTTCTCCATATTTCTTTATCGGAGTGATTACTGACAGCCGTCCTTATGGCTGTTTGCTCTCAGCCTTGACGGCCTCTATCCTCTAAAGTTGGCTTTTCTCTTTTCGTCTTCGCTCCACGAGCGATACGGCCGTTGCATCAGCTGCGAATTATAATAACGCCGGATGCCCGTCACCTCCCGTCCGAGGAAGGAAGGTCGCTCAAAGGGTTCATCGGGGGCGCTAAGTTCCACTTCGGCCACGACCAAGCCCTCGTTGTCACCGTAAAACTCGTCCACCTCGAAGGTGTGGCCGGCAAAAGGGACCAAATAGCGCGTCTTGTCGACGACTCCGCCCCGGCAAAGCTTCATCAAGTCGCGGGCATCCTCGAGCGGAATCTCCTTCTCCCATTCGTAGCGGCTGAGGCCGTTGTCCGTGGAGGGGCCTTTGATGGTAAGGTAACCTCGGCCGTCGCGGATGCGTATGCGCACCGTCCGCCCCTGTTCGCTGCAGATATATCCCTGCGCGATGCGGCTGGACGAGATGGCGGACAACCGATAGTCGCCCGTCACCAGAAATTTGCGTTCAATCTCCTGTGCCACGGCGTCAGGCCCATACGGTGTAAGCTACCAGCATGATGATGACCAGAATGATGGCTATGACAACCATCGTCCGAATAACCTTCTTGCCTTGTTCTTCCTCGCGCTGCGCGCGTGTCTCGCGTCTCTTATTATTCTTTCCCATGATACAATTGTTTTTATTTTTAGGTTCAACAGGAAGCAAAGTAAGGCCAATTTCGGGAAGTTTGCAAGTGAATGGCGGAAAAAGTTTCAGTTTCGTGCAAAACGGTAGCCGGCAGGCGCCACACCCGTCAGCTTCTTGAAGATAAAACTGAACTGCATGACGTTGGCGAAACCCAGGTGACGGGCCACCTGCGCAGGCGTTGTGCCGGGGGCAAGCAACATCCGTTTGGCTGCCTCCAGACGCTTGACGTGCAGAAGTTCGGTCAGGGTGCGTCCCGTCTCGAAGCGGAGCAGGTCGCAGAAATAGGCCTCGCTGAGGTCCAGCGTGGCGGCACATTCGGCAGCCGTGGGGAAATGCCCGCCCGCCAGGCGTCCCGAAGCGATATAGTCGTCCAGCCGCCGCTCCAGACGGGACAGCAGTTCCTTGTTCTTGTCCTCGCGGGTGATGAACTGACGTTCGTAGAAACGGGTGCAATAATCCAGCAACAACTCGATGAGGCGCGAAATGAGAATACTGCTGTGCGAGTCAATGGCATGATGAAGCTCCTCGCCGATATCGTTGAAATAGCGCAGAACGCGCTCCGTCTCGCGTTGCGACAAGTGGAGGGCTTCCTCCTTGCGGTAGCGGAAGAAGGTGTAGTCATTGATATGACGGTTGAGGGTGGTGCGCCACAGCAGGTCGGGATGAAAAGCAAGCAAGAGGCCGCAATCGGGCAAAGTGTTGTCCCGATTCATACAGAAGATCTCGCCGGGCGTAAGAAATACCATCGTGGCATGGGCAAAGTCATAATAACGCCGCCCGCAGCAACGGCAATTGTCCACACAATTCTCTATCAGGAGAATGGCGTAGAATTCAAACTTCACGCTCTCTTCCACCACCGTTTCTTTCCCGTTCAGACGGATGAGGGTGGCTTGCGGATGCAATGTTTCACAACCCAGGCAACGGTTGCACTCGCACACAGTCTTTATGTCCAGTACGTCGTTATGTTTCATCCTGCATTGATTTTCCACTGCAAAGGTAAGCAAACAAATCCGCCCATGATAACCCGCATTACTGATTTGTCTACCTATATTAGTCTTATTCATACGGGACACCACACGGACAAACCAACCTGCAGTAGACAAGGGAAACGAACAACATCCGAATACAATAAAATAGGTTAAAAGCAAGTACTTTTGTTGAATAAGATTTTATAAATTAGTAGAATTATGCTTATTTTGCAAAAATATTATCTAAAATCAACAACAATGTTATGAACAAGAAGAACTTATCGCTATTCATCCTGCTCACCTGCGCAGGAACGGCTTGGGGCAGCCCCCATGCCGCCACCAAGCATGCGGCTTCAACGTATGCCACCCAAGTGAGCCAGCAACAAAACCCATGCAAAGGAGTTGTGAAAGACCCCGCAGGCGAAACTCTGATTGGAGCATCCATCAGTGTGAAAGGAACTACGATGGGAACCATCACTGACATAGACGGCGCTTTCTCACTGCCGGGTGTCAAACCGGGACAAACATTAGTGATTTCCTACATTGGTTACAATACACAGGAAATCGTGTGGGATGGAACCCCTTTAAACATTACCTTGCGTGAAGATGCCGCCATGTTGGACGAGGTCGTAGTGGTAGGTTTCGGATCGCAGAAGAAAGAGAACCTGACAGGTGCCGTTTCACAAGTAAAAATGGACGATGTTTTGGGCGAACGCCCCATCACCAGCGTGAAAGATGCCCTGCAAGGCGCCATGCCCGGCTTGACCGTCAGTGGAGGAGCCTCGCCCGGTGAATCAAAGACCTTTAACATCCGAGGCACAGTGTCTATCAATGGTATGGACCCATTGGTACTGATTGACAATGTGGAAGGCGACATCGACCTGCTAAATCCCGAAGACATTGAAAGCGTGTCTGTACTGAAAGACGCGGCTTCCTCTGCCATCTACGGCGCACGGGCTGCGGCAGGCGTCATCCTTATCACCACCAAGAAAGCCAAGGAAGGCGACAAATTCACTTTAAGCTACAACAACAACTTCGGTTTTTCATCATCCATCAACAGTCCCGAACAGGCTTCGCTTGACGAATATCTGCGTGCCTACCAGGCCGCCGGCTTTGCCGACCAATTTTATGCCGGTGGTGCCTCGGTGAGCAAGTGGCGTGAATATCTGGCAGCCTACCAGGCCGACCCATCATCCTTCAACACCATCGGTGACGGCATCTACGTAGGCGATGATGGTAGGCCCTACTATCTGCACGAAAAGGACGTCTACAAATCCTTCCAGGAAACCAGTTTCATGCAGACCCACAACATATCGGCCACGGGAGGTACGGAAAAGTTGACTTACCGCATCGGCTTGGGATACACCAAGTCGGACGGCCCGCTGATTTACGACCGTGACACCTACCAGCGCAAGAACCTGACTTCTTTCCTGAGCGCCAAAATCACCAAATGGTTTAAGCAGGAAGTGGATGTCCGCTACACCGTAGCCGACCGCTCGCAACCACGGGGAAGCGGCGACGGTATCTACGGTATGAACCACATCTCCTTCTATCCTGCAGGCATGATGCCTGCCGAATTGACCGGCACCGGAACGGAATTACCCATTGGCACACCTGAGAACCAGATCCTTTACAATAACCCGCAACTGACCGACACGGACAATACGCGCGTCTACCTACGCTCCATCTTCACGCCTCTCAAGGGGCTGGAGATTGTAGGCGAATACACCTATGACCGACGGAACCGCCAGAATTCTTACTATGCCAACAACTGGACGTACATCAACGAACAGCTTGGCGTCCTAGAGGCACAAACCGGAGGCGACCACCTCTACAAGCAGGAAAGCCACCGGGACTACAATGCCTTCAACCTTTACGGCACCTACAAATTCTCCCTGAAGGACGAGCACAACTTCTCCATCATGGCAGGCTTCAACCAGGAACGTACGCAGGAATCGGCCATGTCCATAGATGCCTATGACATGGTGGCACCCAGCGCGCCCTCGTTCTCCAGCGCCACAGGCCGTGTCATTACCAATAATTCTTACAGCGACTATGCCATCCGCGGTGGCTTCTACCGCGTCAACTACAACTACAAGGACAGATACCTGTTCGAAGCTAACGGACGCTACGACGGATCGTCCAAATTCCCCAAGAACTCCCGCTTCGGTTTCTTCCCCTCTTTCTCCGCAGGTTGGAATATCATGGAGGAATCCTGGACACAACCCCTGAAAAAATGGATCGGCGGACTGAAACTACGTGCTTCGTGGGGACAAATCGGCAACCAGAACATCGCAAATTACCAGTATTATTCCTCCATGACACCCACCGGCAACAGCAACTACTGGTTGAAGGACGGTGAATACATCACCTACATTTCCACGCCGGGCCTTATCTCGTCCAACTTCACCTGGGAAACCGTAGAAACCTTCGACATCGGTGTGGACCTCAATATGTTCAACAACCGACTGAGCGCCACTTTCGACTGGTACAACCGCACCACACGCGACATGCTGATGTCCGGTGTACAACTCCCGGCTGTCGTAGGAACCAGCGCCCCCATGCAGAACGCTGCCGACATGCGTACGAAAGGATGGGAAATCTCCATCAACTGGCGCGACCGCATCGGTGACTGGAACTACAACATCGGCTTCAACCTCTACGATTACAAGTCCAAGATACTGAAGTACACGGCCAACGAAGACAAAGTGATAGGCGACTGGAACGGCTATTACTACTATGAAGGCATGGAGTTGGGTGCCATCTGGGGCTACGTCAGCGACGGGTTCTATACGATAGACGATTTCGAATCACCGGAAACGTGGATCCTGAAAGACGGTGTCACCAGCATCCAGGGCGTCAATGTACGTCCGGGCGACGAGAAGTTCGTGAACCTCAACGATGACCTCAACGAGAACCAAATAAACAGCGGACTCGGCACTGTGAACAGCCCGGGCGACCGTAAAGTCATCGGTAACTATACTCCACGCTACAACTTCGGTATCAACTTGGGCATAGGATACAAGGGATTCCAGCTGACAGCCCTCCTGCAAGGCACTGGCAAGCGCGACTATTGGCTGGGCGGCAATGCCCTCTTCCCCTTCGGCGGAGGAGCCACGGCATTCTATCCCGTCTACTACAACCAGACAGACTATTGGGAACCGATGGGCGACCAAGGCGGACTCTATACGGAAGCCGACCCGGAATATTGGGCAGCCAAGAATCCTAACGCCAAGCTGTTCCGCCTCTATGGCATGCTGAACAACAGCGGCTCGAACACCCGTATATCCACCAAGTACCTGCAAAGCGCCGCCTACATGCGTATCAAGAACATCACACTCTCTTATTCCTTCCCCAAGGCATTGCTGAGCAAGATCTACTTGAGCGGTCTGAAACTGTTTGTCAGCGCCGAAAACCTGCATACATTCACTTCACTACCCAAAGGCTATGACCCGGAGCGCCTGAGCTGGGGATACCCCTTCTACCGCACCATTTCCTTTGGCTTGAATCTCACACTCTAAACGCTACGAATCATGAATAACAGAATACTGAAATATATCGCTTTGGGTGGCTTGCTGCTGAACGCAAGCGCCTGCAATGACAGCTTTTTGGACAAGGCACCCACCACGACCATCAGTGAGGTGACAGCGTTCGAATCCTACGAATCCGCACAAGCCTACATGTGGCCGTGCTACTCCTTATTATATAATACGACCATCGGCACATCGGTGCAGGAATACGGCCTCGTATCCATGTACCGCAGCGACCGCAACGCCGGCTACCTGTCCAATCGCGACAACGACATGAATGACTATGCCTTCCAGGAACTCTCGCCAGCCTCGTCGGGCAACGGCTGGAATTTCAGCTGGATTTACCACATCAACATCATGCTGCGTGGCCTGGAAACCTCATCCATGCCCCAGGCAGAGAAAGACCACTGGCAGGCCGTGGGCTATTTCTTCCATGCCTATTGGTACATGGAACTGCTCAACCGCTTCGGCGACGTACCTTGGATTGACCACGTGATAGATCCCGAAAGTGAAGATGCCTACGGCCCCCGCACTCCTCGCGACGAAGTGGCCCACAATATCTTGACCCGCTTGCAGTGGGCCGAACAGCACATCGGCGACTTCACCGACCGCGACGGTGCTAACTCCATCACCAAGGCCTGTGTGCAACTTGTGTTGTCGCGCTTTACCTTGCGCGAAGGCACCTGGAGAAAATACCACGGCCTGGGTGGCGAACAGGAGTACCTGCAGGAGTGTGTACGCGTATCGCAGGAACTGATGCAAAGCTATCCCACCTTGTACACCGGCACACAGTCCTACGATGCCGCCGGCTACGGAGAATTGTGGACATCGCCCAGCCTGGCCGGCGTGCCGGGAGTCATCCTCTACCGCGAATATGTCACGGGGTACCTCACCTCGCACTTCAATTTCCGCGAACGCAACGACCAGATGACCATGCAACTGTCGCAGGACATGGTGGACATGTATCTGACCAAAAATGGCCTGCCTATCCACAACCCCAACAACACGCAGTATGCAGGCGACTCGCATGACATCTACGATGTGTTCAAGGATCGTGACCCGCGCCTTTATCAGACCGTCACCCCGCCTTATTACATAAACCTGAACGCCTCCGGCGACATCCCCGAGGGCATGGATGAGAGCAACATAAAATGGAGCTACATCTCGGCCGAACAGGATCCCGAGAACTACCAAAAGTATCGTATGTACATCGACATGCTGGGCGCGGACACCTATTTGGGCAACCCCGGACAAAGCGGCTGGATGAAACGTCTGCCCGTGGCCAACTGGAGTTGTGACAATATCATCGACAAAGTGCCCAACCTGAAAGGCAACAAGGCTCCGCTGAGCACCTCCTCCGGCTACTATCTGTGGAAATGCTACAACTGCTGGGAGCAAAGCAACAACAACGCCTACGTGGGCGATGCCGATAAACCTATCTTCAAGATTGAGGAAGTGCTGCTGAACTATGCCGAGGCAGCCTGCGAACTGGGACAGTTCGACCAGGCCGCTGCCGACCGCTCCATCAACCTGTTGCGGGCACGCGCCGGCGTGGCACCGATGCAGGTGGCACAGATTGATGCAGACTTCGACCCGAACCGCGACAAAGGCAACAACGCCTGGTGGAGCGGCGATATGCCCGACTACGAGGTGTCCCCCCTGCTGTGGGAAGTGCGTCGCGAACGCATCATCGAGTTGATGGGCGAAGGCTTCGGTTTCTATGATGTGCGCCGCTGGGCCAAGGCTCCCTACTTCGTCAATCGACAGGAGAAAGGCATGTGGTGGAATTCGGCCGATCCCGTCTACCGCGTCAACACCAACGGCATCCTTAACGAAAGTACCAAGCTGAAAGACGAGACCATGACCGAGGGCTACATCTACGTGCAACCTGACCCGCTGCTGCAGGGCAGAGGCTGGATAGACCAGTATTACCTCTACTGCATTCCGACGGAAGAACTGCTGCTGAACGACAACCTGACGCAAAACCCGGGTTGGCCTTCCGCAAGTTCGAACGAATAAAGGACCTGAGCACAAAAGGGGGAGAGACACGATACGTTACGCCCTCTCCCCCTTTCCTGACAACAGACAAAAACAGGCGCGGATTACGCAGAGATGTCACGGACTCATATCCCGTGCATCCGCGTAATCCGCGCCTGTCGCGTCGGTCCCGGTCACGCCTCGCCTTCCCCGGCGAACTCCATCAGATAGGCCTTGATGAATCCGTCTATCTTGCCGTCCATCACGCCGTTCACGTCCGAGGTCTGGTAGTTGGTGCGGTGGTCCTTGACGCGGCGGTCGTCGAAGACGTAGCTGCGTATCTGCGAGCCCCACTCGATTTTCTTCTTGCCCGCCTCAATCTTGGCCTGCTCCGCCATGCGGTGCTTCATCTCCTTGTCATACAGCATGGAGCGCAGCAGTCGGAGGGCGTTCTCGCGGTTCTTGGGCTGGTCGCGCGTCTCGGTGTTCTCGATGAGGATTTCCTCCTCCTCGCCCGTATAGGGGTCTTTGTACTGGTAGCGCAGGCGCACGCCGCTCTCCACCTTGTTCACGTTCTGGCCGCCCGCGCCGCCGCTTCGGAAGGTGTCCCACGACAGGCGTGCCGGCTCGATGGTCACCTCGATGGTGTCGTCCACCAGGGGCGTGACGAACACCGAGGCAAACGACGTCATGCGCTTGCCCTGGGCGTTGTAGGGCGACACGCGCACCAGGCGGTGTACGCCGTTCTCCCCCTTCAGGTAGCCGTAGGCATACGGCCCGCTGATTTCGATGGTACAGGTCTTGATACCCGCCTCGTCGCCCTCCTGCAGGTTGGCGATGGCCGTCTTGTAGCCGTGCGTCTCGGCATAGCGCAGGTACATGCGCATCAGCATGCTGGCCCAGTCCTGGCTTTCGGTACCGCCGGCGCCGGAGTTGATTTTCAGCACGCAGTCCATCTGGTCGGCCTCGTCGCGCAGCATGTTCTTCAACTCGAGAGCCTCGATGGCAGCCAGGGCCTTGGTGTAAGCCTCGTCCACCTCTTCTTCGCTCACCAGTTCGTCCTTATGGAAGTCGAAAGCCAGCTGCAGTTCGTCGCTCAGGGTCTTCACCTCCTGGTAGCCGCTGATCCACTGCTGCAGGCCCTTCACCTTCTTCATCTGCGCCTCGGCCGCCTTCTGGTCGTCCCAGAATCCGGGTGCCTGCGTGCGCAGCTGTTCTTCCTCCACTTGTATCTTCTTGCCTTCGATGTCCAGGTAGCGGTTCAACGCTTCGGTACGCTCCCGGACGTCCTTCAGTTGTTCGATGGTTATCATAATGGAAAATTTACGTTCAGAGCGCAAAGTTATGAAAAAGTTTGCCCATTAGCGCCTTCCTGGCCAAAAATAGTCCATAATCCGGCTCAAGACGTCGGCTCACGAGGCTTCTTTTTCGGGATTGACCTGCTCGTGCAACTGTTCGTCGTTCAACCGGCCGGTGGCTTGGGCAGGGTCGGAGACCGTGAGAGAGGCCGAATCTGCCGGGACAGCCAAGTAGCGGTTCAGGTAGGGATTGGCCGATGCCGACACCTCCTCTCTGGAAGAGCGGCAAGACACGGCGGCGCAACAAGCAAGCAGGATACCTATATACAACAGCATTCTCTTCAGGGTTCCTCCTTTCTTCGGAGGGTAAAGGTAGCGGTTCAACGCTTCGGTACGCTCCCGGACGTCCTTCTGTTGTTCGATGGTTATCATTGTCCTATTCTGATTATATATAAATATAATTTGCAAGATGTTGTATCCCAGTGCTTAGGCGGAGATATCCCCGCCCGTATACGGAGATATCTCCGTCCGTGTCCGCAATAGTCTCCGCCCGCAGACAGGGATATCGCGGGACAGACACGCCACTCATTTTCTGCTTAAAGCAGAAAAATACCGGCGTTCCACGCGCAAAAGCATGAAAAAAACGCATATATTTGCAGGACAATAAGAAGTAATAAGTGTAGCCTGCAAAAAAACGCCTGTCCACATGACTTAGAACTATCCAACTTAATATCATCCATGTTATGAACAAACTGCTGAAACGAATGGGGCTGCCTGCCCTTGCGCTGGCGACCCTGGCTTTGTGGAGCTGCTCCACGAAGTACGAGTACGAGACCGTGCCCAATGACCCGTTGCAGGCACGTATCTACACCTTGGACAACGGCCTGAAGGTCTACATGAGTGTCAACAAGGACGAACCGCGCATCCAGACCTACATCGCCGTGCGCGTGGGCGGCAAGAACGACCCTGCCGAAACCACCGGCCTGGCCCACTACTTCGAACACCTGATGTTCAAGGGCACCACGAACTTCGGCACGCAGAACTACGAGGCCGAAAAGCCCCTGCTGGACCAGATTGAACAACAGTTCGAGGTCTACCGCAAGACCACCGACGAGGCCGAGCGCAAGGCCATCTACCACGTGATAGACAGCCTGTCCTACGAGGCTTCCAAGTATGCCATCCCCAACGAATATGACAAGCTGATGGCCGCCATCGGCGCCAACGGCACCAACGCCTACACCAGCTTCGACGTCACCTGCTACACCGAGGACATCCCCGCCAACCAGGTGGAGGAGTGGGCCAAGATTCAGGCCGAACGCTTCCGGAACTGCGTCATCCGCGGATTCCATACGGAACTGGAGACGGTGTACGAAGAGAAGAACATGTCGCTGACGCGCGACTCGCGCAAGGTGTACGAGGCCATGCTGGCCACCCTCTTCCCCCACCATCCCTACGGCTCGCAGACGGTGCTGGGCACGCAGGAACACTTGAAGAACCCCTCCATCACCAACATCAAGAACTACTACAAGACGTGGTACGTGCCCAACAACATGGCCATCTGCCTCAGCGGCGACTTCGACCCCGACCAGATGATTGCCACGCTGGACCAGTACTTCGGTACGCTGCAGCCCAATCCTGAACTGCCTGTGCTGAACCTGCCCAAGGAAGATGACATCACCGCGCCCCTCACCCGCGAAGTGCTGGGTCCGGAAGCCGAGAACATCACCCTGGCCTGGCGCCTGCCTGCCGCCTCCGACCCCGATGCCGAACTGATGCAGGTGGTGGGACAAATCCTGTACAACGGACAGGCCGGCCTCATCGACCTGGACATCGCGCAGCAGCAGAAGGCCCTGAGTGCCTATGCCTATCCCTCGCTGATGGCGGACTATGGCACCTTTGTCATGGCCGGACGCCCCAAGGCCGGACAAACGCTGGACGAAGTGAAAGACCTGCTCCTGGCCGAACTGAAGAAGCTGCGCGACGGCGACTTTGACAACGCCCTGCTGGAAGCCACGGTGAACAACTTCAAGCTCTACCAGCAATACCTGCTGCAGAGCAACGCCGGACGCGCCGACTGGTTCGTGCAGTCTTTCGTCAACGGCACGGAATGGGCCGATGAAGTCACTCAGCTGGAGCGCGCCTCGAAAGTGACCAAGGAACAGGTCATGGCCCTGGCCAACAAGTACCTGCGCGATGACAACTACGCCATCATCTACAAGCGCCAAGGCAAGGACCCCAACGAAAAGAAGATTGACAAGCCGCAAATCACGCCCATCGCCATGAACCGCGACACGGCCAGTGCCTTCCTCCGCCAGATTCAGGACGAAGCCGCCAAGGCTACGCCCATCGAACCGGTGTTCCTGGACTACAGCAAAGACCTGACCCAACTGTCGGCCAAGGGCGGCGCCGTGCCCGTGCTCTACAAGCAGAACACCAAGGACGACATCTTCCAACTGATTTACCTCTTCGACATGGGCAACGAACAGGACCGTTACCTCAGCATGGCCGCCCAATACCTGGAATACCTGGGCACGAGCGACCTGACACCCGAACAGGTGAAGCAGGAGTTCTACCGCATGGCATGCAGCTTCGGTGTCTCCAGCGGAGGCCGCCGCACCTACGTCACGCTGACGGGCCTCAATGAATACCTGCCGCAGGCCATCGCCCTCTTCGAGAAGCTGCTGGCCGACGCACAGGTCAACCCGCAGGCTTACACCAACCTCGTGGCCGACCAGCTGAAAGCCCGCAAGGATGCCAAGCTGAGCCAATCGAGCAACTTCAGCCGACTGATGCAATACGTGTGGTACGGCCCGCAAGTCACCAAGGTGGCATTGAGCGAAGCCGAACTGAAGGGCACCGACCCGCAGACATTGGTAGACCGCATCCACAACCTGAATGGCTACAAGCACCGCATCCTCTACTACGGCCCCAGCACACAGGACGAACTGCTGGCCGTCATCGACAAGGAGCACCGCACGCCCGACGCGCTGAAGGACATTCCCGCGCCTACTCACCGCCTGGCCCTGCAACAGACGCCCGAGACACACGTCTATGTGGCTCCCTATGACGCCAAAAACCTCTATATGATGCAGTATTCCAACCGCGGCGAGAAGTTCGACCCCGCCAGCGAACCGGGACGCCAGCTCTACGACGAATACTTCGGCGGCGGCATGAACAGCATCGTCTTCCAGGAGATGCGCGAGAGCCGCGGACTGGCCTACTCCGCCTGGGCCGGACTGAACGCACCGGGCTACCTCGACCAGACTTACTACTTCATCTCGCAGATAGCCACGCAGAGCGACAAGCTGATGGATGCGGTGAATACCTTCAACGACATCATCAACAACATGCCGTTGTCCGAAAACGCTTTCCGCTTGGCCAAGGAAGGCATGATTACCCGCCTGCGCACTGACCGCATCACCAAGATGGGCATCATCTGGAACTATCTGGACGCACAAGACATGGGGCAGAATGTGGACAGCCGCATCAAGCTCTACAACGATGTGCAGCAGATGACGCTGGACGACGTGGCTGCCTTCCAGCAGAAGTGGGTGAAGGACCGCACGTACATCTACGGCATCCTGGGCAACAAGAAAGACCTGGACATGAACGCGCTGAAAAAGCTCGGTCCCGTCACGGAACTGACCACGGAGGATATCTTCGGATATTGACAGACTGACGATTGGAGGATGTATCAAAATGACAAACAACTATCATTCTGGAAACATCTCACTTAACCAATCTTGAGATCCCTCGACTACGCTCGGGATGACAGACATGACAGACTATACCTTAATGAAATAGTAAAAAGAGGTTTTGAGCGAAGCTAATGACAGGTAATCTCTATTTTGATGCACCCTCCTTCCAAAACTATGCACCCCGGCGGCCTTACAAGGCCCCGGGGTGTTCTTTTGCACGGACAAAAACTTCTTTCTAAGAAATAAAGCACTATCTTTGCGACTTCAATTCAATACACATAGGTATCACACGCTATGCTGGATAAACAATAACACATTCCGCCGAATGAGAAAAGCACTTTCCCAGCTCCTACTCCTCCTGCCGCTACTGTCGGTTTTCTCGTGCCGTCAAGGAGCGGATACGCTTCACACAGCCGATGACTATTTCCGCCAAGGCCAGGCCCTGCACCGCGAACACTACCTGCTGCACGCCGCCGACTGCTATCGCCAGGCCGCCTGCCTGGCCGGACGCGACAGCATGCTCCACGCACGCATCAGCCTGGAACTGGGACGCATCAATCGCTTCAAACTGCAAAGAATAGCCGAAGACTCGTGCCTGGACAACGCCCTGCGCATCACCCAAGGTCTGCAAGACAGTGTGCTGCTGGCCGAGGTGCGGCACGAAAAAGCCCGTTCGCTCATCGCACGCGGCAAGCACGGAACGGCCCAAACCCTGTTGCAACGCGCCTTGCCCCAGCGACCCGAAGCACGCAAAGACTTGGCACGCCTCTTCCTGGCAGAGAGGCAGGCAGACAGTGCCCTGGCCGTGCTGTCGCCGGAAGCCGCATCGCCGGCCTGCCGCCTGCTGCGGGCGGAAGCCTTCCTGATGCTGGACAGGTACGATTCGGCCCGCTACTACTTGGAGAAGGACTACGCACAGTTTTCGTTGCGCGAACGTGTGCAGGCCTGCCGGGACCTGGCACGCCTGGAAGAAGCGACCGGACACCCCGGCCGCGCACTGGCCGAAATGAAACGGCACGCCGACCTGCGCGACTCGCTGGACGCCGACCACCGCGAGGAACTGCAAGAAAAAATAAGCAGTTCGGACGAATACCGCCTGCAGCGCGAACGGGCCGAGCGGGCTGAACGCGAGCGAGACGCCGGACAGGTGATGTTCTACCGCGTGCTGTCGGCCGCACTGGCACTCATCGGATTGCTGTTGGCCCTGTTCATCCGCAACAAACGGCGCGAGGCGCACTTGGAACGGCGGCTGCGCCAGCAAGAACTGGAGGCCACACAACGGAAGCTGGAGTACTACCGCAGCCTCAACGCCATTACCATCCCCATCTTGTGCGGCAGACGAAACGAACAAGGCGCCCTGCACCTGGGCGACGAAGACTGGGAAACCGTGACGCGCAACACCGATGCCTGTTTCGACCGCTTCACCGAACGGTTGCGCGCCCATTGCCCGCTGCTGACGGAGGAAGACGTGCGCTTCTGCTGCCTGGTCAAGATGGAACTGCCGCTGGCCGTGCTGGCCGACATCTACCACATCGCCAAAGGCAGCATCTCGCGCCGGAAGATGCGGCTGAAGGAGAAGCTGGGCGTGACCGACGGTTCTTTTGACGAATTCATCGCCGGGTTCTGACAAAGCGGCATTTCCCTCCTGTTTTTCTTCGTTCCAAAGGCTGATGTACATCGGTCTTTTCTATTTATATGCTATTATACAACGATTTACGCATTTCCTTTGTACATCGTGCTTTTGCGGGTAGACAGCATTTCCTGCGTAACTTTGCCGCCGAAAACCTAACCAAACAAAAAATGACGAGTATGCAAAAGCTTAGTTACGCCATCACAATGACCGTTTTCTGCCTGACAATATCCCAACTTGCGCAAGGACAAGAAAGGCAAGAAGAAGAGAAACGTCAGCGGTGGAACATAGAGGTAAGCGGCGCGCTAAACAACTACGACCTGTGGGAGTTGGAAGCATCAGCCACTTACCAGGTTTTCCGCTATGCCGGACTGACACTGGGCCTATGGTCTGCCGGTGAACTCCATAGCCGGTCTTTCGGCGGTACCACTGCCGACCAGCGCTGGCGCTGGCAAAGCAACGACGATTCGCCCATCTGTTGCCTGGCCCTGCGGCCCTCTGTCCGATTGAGCACACCTGTCTGGTGGGTGGGACGCGACCGGGACTGCGGGCTCAGCCTGGCCCTGTCGCCGGGCCTTACCCTGCCTCTTCCGCCTAACCGAACCTTACAGATAGATTATTTCCCTAACCAAGCAGGCGCGTGGACAGCCATCCGCAGCGAACGTGTGAAAAACCACGGCGCCCGGTGGCTGTCTGCACACGCCCAAATAGCGCTCTGCGCAATGATTGGCGAACACCTGCGGGTATCTGTCGGTTACACTTGTTCCGGTTTTGACCCTTACGAAAATGTACGTCACATCACGGTGGAAGGCCAACGCCTGGACATCGAACGCCACAAGCTGATGCACAGTGCATCGCTGGCTGTAGGAATCTGTTTCTGACAGCCGCCTTGTCTGCCCTGTCCTGCGTTGCGCCCCAAACAGGAAACAACAGAAAAAAACACGGCCGGCATGAACACTGCATCAACATATTCCATATCTTTGCACCCCATAATCTATTTATATGTATCTGCTTACCTGCAAAGAGATATGAATCCGCACAAAACCCTGCTCATCCCCCTGCTGATGGCCGTGCTGGCCGTAGCCTTCGGCTACCGCAGTTACGACGAAACGCGCACCCGCATCGCCGAAGACCTGAGTCAAGCCGTCCGACAGACCGTCATGAACGAACGCCGCATCGCCCAACAGCCCGACACGCTCCGCGCCTACGCCCACCTCAGGCAAGCCATGGACGCGCCCGTCACCGTCAGCGGCAACTATCCGGCCTTTGCCCAGGCACTGACCATCGAAGCCCTGCGCGAACGGGCCGTGCTGACCGTCAGCGTGCTGTCGGCCGACAAAGCCCGGACACCGGCCGGAGACGTACCGGCCGACTGCCTGCCGAGCGACACCGTGCTGTGGCTCACCCCCGAGGCCGACGGTCTGGCTCTCTCGTTCCGCGCCTATGCCCGCTGCACGCCGTGGTTCATCCTCACGCAGTCCGACCAGACCCCGTCGCTCTTGCTGCTGGCCATCGCCCTGTTGTGCGGTGCAGGACTGTCTCTGCGCAGACGCCCGCAACGCGGCCACACGGCCGATGCCCCGGAAGACTGTGACGACAAACGCCTCATCACACTGGGCAACCTCTCGCTCTCCACACGCGACGACTGCTTCTACAACGACCACGACGAGCGCCTGCACCTGACGCCCATGCAACACGCCCTGATGGAAATGTTCTACTTGAACGATGCCCATCGCCTGACGAAGCCACACATCTGCCGCGCCCTCTGGCCCGGCAAGGATAATGCCGACGAAACGCTCTACACCCTGATACGACGGCTCAAACCCATCCTGGAGG